>Ga0256407_10002096_pt1 | contig 39136 bp, 32 predicted proteins | sample RumenRJG_04DNA_FD_193489 | JGI IMG/M metagenome (GOLD analysis project Ga0256407, IMG submission 193489) | Bovine rumen microbial communities from Lethbridge, Alberta, Canada - RJG_04 | ecosystem: Host-associated > Mammals > Digestive system > Stomach > Rumen | place: Canada: Alberta... | reverse complement strand
GCGAGACGGGATTCACTTTCGGCGAATACCTGTCGGATTACCGGCTCAGATACGCGTCCTATCTGCTCAGGGAGCGCCCGGACTCTGTCGGTGCCATCGCCTCCCTGTGCGGGTTCGACAACTTCTCATATTTTATCCGGCGCTTCCGCCGCAAATACGGAATGTCCCCGAGGGAATACCGCTCCCACGGGCGCCAGAATACAAAAAGCCCGTAATTTAAGGCTTTATACAACATTTCTCCGTTTTAAGAAGATCGTAAAACGAGTATACTATTAAATACAGGCTGCACTATTCTGCACATTTTTCATTTCCTGCGGCGCGCCTGTATCAAAAGGCTGTCGGGATGGTATAATTCAGATAATATAATAAAAACAGGAGGCTGATTTAACGCTATGAAAAACGCTGGCACATTTCTTACAGAACTGCAGAGCGGCGCTCTGAACGGGCGCATGATCGAGATCTACGGCTGTGATCCCGACAAAGCACAGGGATACGCAGACAGATTTGCTAAGGTAATAAAAGGGTTTCAGGTCACTTTCCCCAAGAACGCGCAGGCTCAGATCGGCCTCTACTCCGCTCCCGGCCGCACCGAGATCGGCGGTAACCACACTGATCATCAGTATGGCTGCGTTCTTGCCGCAAGCGTAAACCTCGACGCGATCGCGGCCGCAGCTCTTAACGGCACGAATGTGATCCGCTTCTATTCCGAGGGCTACGGCATGATCGAGGCAGATCTCTCTGTCCTTGAACCCGTAGAGTCTGAGAAAGAGTCCACCCTCGCGCTGATCCGCGGCATGGCGGCTCTCGCCATGAAGAAGGGCTATGATGTGAAGGGTATCGACGTCTACTGCACCAGCAATGTCCTGGGCGGTTCCGGCCTCTCCTCCTCCGCTGCCTTTGAGACCCTCATGGGCGTTATCTTAAATGATATGTTCTGCGGAAACGTCTTCGACGCGGTCGAGATCGCCAAGATGGGACAGATCACCGAGAATCAGTATTTTGGCAAGCCCAGCGGCCTGATGGATCAGTCCGCCTCCTCCGTCGGCGGCGTTGTGGCCATCGACTTCGGCGACCCCGAAAACCCCAAGGTAGAGAAGATCGATCTGGATCTCAATAAAGAAGGCTATGCGCTCTGCATCATCGATTCCAAGAGCAGCCACGCTGACCTGACAGATGCCTATGCAGGCATTCCGAGAGAGATGAAGGCAGTCGCCTCAGTCTTCGGCAAGACTCACCTGCGCGGCGTCACAAAAGAGCAGCTCATCGAGAAGACCGCAGCCATCCGCAAAGTCTGCGGTGACCGCGCTTATCTCCGCGCCATGCACTTCGTGCTGGACAACCAGCGCGCCCAGGATGAGGCCGCAGCCCTCAAGGCAGGCGATTTCGCCGCTTTCCTTGAGCTCGTCAAGGCTTCCGGCCAGTCCTCCTACATGTACCTCCAGAACATCTCCGTGGAAGGCGCCGTCGACAACCAGGCCGTCGGTGTAGCCCTCTCCCTGTGCGACGTTCTCCTGGACGGCCGCGGCGCGTTCCGTGTCCATGGCGGCGGTTTCGCCGGAACCGTTCAGGCTTTCGTACCCATGGATATGCTGGATGGCTTCAAGGCTGCTGTTGACGGCGCTATCGCCGAAGGCTGCTGCCACGTGCTGTCCATCCGTCCCGTAGGCGGAGCAGTGGTCTGATACAACTCAAAATCAAAGGGGTCGTCGCATCTTGCTGATTAATCAGCACGGGCGGCGACCTCTTTTTGTCTCAAAATCACGCTTTTTCTCTGGTTTTTCTGGTTTTGGAGATTTCATAATTCGTCGGCTTGATATATGAATACTGCCCCTTTTGTGATATCCTGTTCGCTAGAAGAGTGTCCGCTTCCATCCGATTTGAGCAGGGCAAAAAAGGGATGTAGTTCTTTAAGGCATTCTTGTATAAACCCTCCATCGGACTTGATTAAGTCTCAATATGGATGGAGCCTTTTTGGCCGTTCCTGCATGAAACCTCCATCGGACTAAACGAAAAGTCATATAAGTTGGAGAAATTTGTAGTAAGAAATTCTTTATAGACCATCGGATATGGCAATAAAGCGGAATGGATGTAGAAGTTTAGTCAGACTGTCGTTTCGAGCCCCATCGAATTTTGGCAGCAAGCCAGAGTGGATGGAGAGTTCATGCAGGACTGGTATTTTTCCCTCCATCCATTTTCTGATGTTCTTAAGTTTGATGGAGTCTTTTCGCTTAAGATGCATTAATCGCTCCATCGATTCAATAAGAATTTCTGAAAGGATGGTCTCCACACCACCAGGTCATTCCACTGCCTTTGGCAGCAACCCGGCTCTTGATTAAGGGCCAGGCCGAAACATTTCTTAATTCCGGGCCTATAATTCCTCTTCGCAATTAATAAGGGGCATGCCGCCAAGCGTAGGTTTTTCGATCCTTACGCTTACTACGTCAGCCCCTTATTTTAATTGTTCTTATTAACCTGGCTTGGATGGAAACAAGCCGGATTTCAGACCCTCGCCACGCCGCTCTCGCGTGCCGCCTGCGCCGCCGCTTTCGCGACCGCGTCCTTGACGCGCGGATCAAAGGCCTTGGGCAGAATATAGTCTGCGCAGAGTTCCTCATCGGAGACGAGACCCGCCAGCGCTTTCGCGGAGGCGATCTTCATCGCGTCGTTGATATCGCTCGCCCGAACGTCCAGCGCTCCGCGGAAGATTCCGGGGAAGCAGAGCACGTTGTTGATCTGGTTGGGGAAATCGCTGCGGCCGGTGGAGACCACTGCCGCGCCCGCCGCCTTGGCTTCGTCCGGGAAGATCTCAGGTGTGGGATTTGCGCAGGCGAAAATGATAGGATCCTTCGCCATGCTGCGGACCATATCCTGGGTCAGAGTGCCGGGAGCGGATACGCCGATGAAGACGTCTGCGCCCTTGATCACATCTGCCAGTGTGCCTGCCTCCCGATCAAAGTTCGTGATCTTAGCCATCTCTTCCTTGACAGGGTTAAGGCCCTCTCTGCCCTCGTAGATTGCTCCCTTGCGGTCTGTCATGATGACGTTCTTAAGTCCCATAGCCATAAGAAGCTTTATGATCGCGATGCCCGCCGCGCCCGCGCCGGAAGTAACGATCTTCACATCCTCTATCTTCTTGCCCACGACCTTGAGCGCGTTCATAAGACCTGCCAGTGTGATCACAGCCGTTCCGTGCTGGTCGTCGTGGAAGATCGGAATGTCGCAGCACTCCTTAAGCTTTTTCTCGATCTCAAAACATCTGGGAGCTGCAATGTCCTCTAAGTTGATGCCGCCGAAGGATCCTGCGAGAAGGCTCACCGTGCGGACGATCTCGTCCACGTCGTGTGTTCTGACACACAGCGGGATCGCGTCCACATCGCCGAACGCCTTAAAGAGGACACATTTGCCCTCCATGACGGGCATCCCGGCTTCCGGGCCGATGTCACCAAGGCCAAGGACCGCAGTTCCGTCGGTAACTACCGCAACTGTATTCCACCTTCTGGTGAGCTCATAACTCTTCTCAGGGTGTTTCTGTATCTCAAGGCAGGGCGCCGCCACTCCGGGTGTGTAAGCTATGCTGAGCGCCTCTGCGCTGTCAACGGCCGCTCTGGCTGTGACCTCTATTTTGCCCTTCCACTGCGCGTGCTTTTCCAGCGCGATCTGACCGTAATCCATTTTTGTCTGGCTCCTTTCAATGATGCTGTCCAACACATTTCCTACAAATTATTCCACGACCTTCTCAAAAATACAATAAAAAAGAGGGTTTGTGTACTGACAAACCCTTGCGCACACGGAAAAAGCCACTGTGCACTGTCTTTGCACCGCGGCTGTGTTATTTCCGTTCTCATCACTGATTCTTATCATTTTTCTTTTTCTGTTCCTGCTGCCTGAGGAAATCCATATCTCCTGCCGCAGATACCATATTCAGTTCCATATCAGATAAACGCTGGAACTGAAGGATCCCGGATTTCTTATTTGCGCCGCTCTCAAACAGTCTCTTTCTGAGAACGCTCTTGAAATCGGTCTCCATACTGAAATCAGCGCGAGCGATCTTATCAAGTAAATTTTCATTCATGGAGCTCATTTCGCTACCCCCTTTGCTTTATTTATAACTATATACGCATTTTTTTGCGTTCTTCCATGAGGAATGGGAAATTATTTTTTTAGAAAATTTTCTTTTCTGCGAATACTGTAATATAATATACTAAGTACTCGTAATCAGCAGAGAATATCCATCTGCCATCAGGCATTCGAAAGGAACTGTCCTATGGGCGATCTCAAGCCGATCAACACAACTACAGCGGAAGGCGTTTCTACCATCACACTGGCAGCCGTTCCGGAGAATTTTGCCGCCGCGCAGGAACAGGTGCGCAGTTTTCTCGACTCTGCTTCCTGCAGCATGCGCACTCTCTTTGAACTCGACATGGTCGTAGAAGAGATCTTCATCAACGTCGCCAGTTACGCATACCCCGACGGCGCCGGGACTGTATCCCTGGACCTTGCAATTGACAGGGAACAGAACTTCCTGTACCTGACCTTCCGCGACAGCGGTGTTCCCTACGATCCGCTCCGCAAACAGTCTCCCGATCTCTCCGCTCCCGCTGAGAAACGGCCGATCGGCGGTCTGGGAATTTTTCTTGTGCAGAAATACTCTGATTCTCTGTCCTACGAATACGCCGAAGGCGAAAACCGCCTGACTATCGGCAAGAAGCTTGCCTGAGCGCCGCCCCTCGCAGCGCTCCGTTCGGGCAGCCGTTACGAATAATCGAGAAAATCTCCGCTGCTCTTTCCTTTCTCCATCGCGCGCAGTTTCGCCAGCAGGCGCCTGTGCCTCTCGCTTACCGCCTTGGCGTTGATGCCCAGGATCTCCCCTATCTGAGGGTTCTTGAGTTCCTGCACATAGATCATGCTGAGCAGTTCTCTCTCATCGTCGGAAAGTTTCTCAAGCAGCCGGTACACTTCCTGGTTGATCGGGTTTTTGAGGATAGAATACTCATCGACCGCGGAAGGCTCCGCCACATCGTCCAGATTCTCTGTCTTTCTCCGCCCGTTCTTGCGAAAATAATCGATCAGGCAGTTCCTCGCAATGGTGCACAGCCATGTGCGCACCGACGCCTTTGAGGGGTCGAAGCTGTCGTAATGGGACATCGCCCTCATGAATATGTCGCTCACCAGATCTTCCGTATTCTCTCTGTGCATCACCTGCATATAGATGTAGTTGTACACATAGGAATACTCCTGCTCATACACTTCCGCAAAATCCGGTTTGTTTCTGATTACACTAAATGTTCTCACCGTCTTACTCCGCCTTTCCGTTAAGAAATATCATCATTTCTATATACCATTGTCAGAACTTCGTCGTAGACCGCTCCGAAAGGAACTCCGTGCTCCGACGCCGCTCCGCTGACTTTCTCATACTCCGGATGGACCCTCCTGTAAGCGCCTTCCCCGCTGATCTTTACAGGGATAACCCCGAACCGGGTCTTTACGTCCACCGTCTTTCTTGTCAAAACAGTGCGCTCCATCTCCTGTCTGCGGATTCCGATGGTAGTCGTCTGACTGAAGATCACATCTTCCAGCTTCTCCAGATGCTCCTTATCACAGATCACCGTGAGTTCCCATCCCGGCCTGTTCTTCTTCATAAAGACCGGCGCGAAATGCGCTTCCCGGGCGCCCTCCTGATAGAGTTTCTCAAGCGCGTACCCGAGCTGCTCGCCCGTGCTGTCGTCGATGTCGCACTCCAGTTTCCACACAGTATCTGCTTCGTGACCCGCTTTTTTCACCTCTTCGCAAGGTTCGATCACCATCGCCCGCAGGATGCTGGGAATCTCATACTCCCTCTTCCCCGCGCCCAGCCCGGTTCTCTCAATCACGAATCTCTCCGGCAGCTTCTGATCCGTCATCAGGGCTGCCGCAATGGCCGCTCCCGTCGGAGTTACCAGTTCTCCCTTTCTGGATGTGAACCTCATCGGCAGTCTGTGCGCCTTCGCGATGTTCGTCACCGCGGGTACAGGCACCTGTAAGATCCCGTGCTGGCAGCGCACCGTGCCGCTTCCTTCCGCGATCCCTGTTACAGCTACGTCCCTGATTCCCAGATCGTCAAAACATACCGCCGCCGCCACAATGTCGACAATAGAATCGATCGCTCCCACCTCGTGGAAATGCACTTCATCGGCGGGTACGCCGTGCGCCTCGGATTCCGCCTGCGCCAGGATCTCAAAGATGCGAAGTGCCAGGGCCCTGGCCCCCTCGGTCATCTCAAGATTTCCAATGATATCACGGATCTCTCTCATTCCCGTGTGGTGATGGTGGTGGCCGTGTCCATGATCATGGTGATGGTCGTGGTCATGATGATGCTCATGATCGTGGTCATGGCTGTGCGCGTGTGCAGAATGCTCACCCTCTCCTTCGAGGTGCCCGTACAGGTACTCCATGTCGTGGTCATGCCCGTCGTGCTCCTCATCGAGGATCACATTGAAGTCACAGCAGTCTATGCCCGATTTCTTCACTCTGCTGATCTGCACCTTAAAGCCATGTCCGGGAATTCCCTCCAGGACCTTCAGGAGCTTCTCCTGATCCGCTCCAAGGTCAAGCAGCGCTGCCACAGTCATGTCGCCGCTGATACCGGTCCCGCATTCCAGATAAAGGATCTTATCACTGTTTTGCATCCGATTTATTTCCTCCACAGGCCAGGCGGTTGATCTGTGTCGCCATATAGCCCGCTCCGTAACCGTTGTCTATATTTACTACCGCGATTCCGTTCGCGCAGGAGTTGATCATTGTCAGCAGCGCTGACAAACCTCCGAAATTCGCTCCGTATCCAACGGAAGTCGGCACCGCTATGACGGGGCTGCTCACGAGACCTCCCACTACGCTTGCCAGCGCGCCCTCCATGCCGGCCACCGCCACAATGCAGTTGGCCTCCTGGAGCTTCTGCGTCTGCGAAAGGAGCCTGTGGATCCCGCTGACTCCCACATCGTAGATCCGTTCCACTTTAGAGCCAAAATATTCCGCGGTCTGTGCTGCTTCCTCAGCCACAGGGATGTCCGCTGTACCGCCGGTGACCACCGCTATGAGGCCTTTCCTCTCCGCGGGAGTCCTCTCCAGCTTCAGGATCCGCGAGACCGGATCGTACTGTATATCCGGGATCACCTTTCTGACCATCTCGTACTGCTCAGCAGTCGCCCTGGTACCGAAGGCCTGACCTTCCTTAGCCGCCATTCTCTGAAAGATATTTATAAGAAACTCGTCAGGTTTGCCGCTGCAAAAGATCACTTCCGGAAATCCGGACCGGACTTTGCGGTGCAGGTCCAGCTTGGCGTAGCCCATATCCTCAAAGGGCTGTCTGCGAAAGTGTCCCTCCGCCTCCTCGACGCTCATTGAACCGTTCTTTACCAGTTCCAGTATTTCTCTCGTTTCCATATTCACTCCCCGGCATCCGTTCTATCCCGCGGATTCAAAGATACGGAATGATCTCCTTTACCGAATCAAAGATTAGATGCGGTTTCACATCCGAGTCCGGCAGGTCCTCCAGCTGCGCTTCGCCGCTCAGCACAAAGATGCCGTACAGTCCGTTGTTCACACCGGATTTGACATCCGTGTACAGCCGATCTCCCACAACGCAGGATTCCTCCGGCTTCGCTCCCATAGTTCTCATCGCGTACTCAATGATCTCCGCTTCGGGCTTTCCTACCACCTTGTCGGGTCTGCGCCCGGTGGACGCCTCCACGTATGCGCTGAGCGATCCGATGTCCGGAATAAAACCGGTCTTCGTCGGGCAGTTGAAATCCGGGTGTGTGGCCACATAGGGGAGTCCCTCCCTGACCAGGTCGCAGAGCCTGCAGAGGTCTCTGTAATGAAAACTCGTGCAGAAGCTGGTGACCACCATATCCGGGTGCTCCTCGTCGATAAGAACGCCTCTCTCTGAAAACTCCATCTTCACCATCGGATTTCCGAAGAGATAGACGCGCTTTCCCGGATACTTTCGCTTGAGATAATCCACCGTCGCGTGTCCTGAAGTGATCAGCTGCTTCTCCGGATCGATCACAAGTCCCATATTCAGGAGCTTCTCAACATAGATCGACGCGCTCTTGGAGGAATTATTTGTCATAAAGCAATACTTTCTGCCCGTAGCTGTCAGCTTCGCCAGAAAGTCCTTGGCGCCGTCGATCCAGAGATTGTCCAGATAGACTGTGCCGTCCATATCCAGGCAGAAATTCCTGATCCGCGGTATGATTCCTCCGGGATCGCAGTTCACACGATATTCTGTTCTCATCCTGTCCCGCTCCGGCATTCCTGTCCGCGCCTCCTGATGTTCATTATACTGTATCTCAGTCAGTTTTACACAAACGGCTTCCCGAAAATCCCTGCTTCAGGTTAGCCTTTATAAAACGCCGCCCAGTCGGGGCTCTCAGCTGTGATCTCTATTCTGCCCTGCCCAAAAGGCTTTTGAAATGACAGTCTAAAGGCGTGCAGCCCCATAGTTTCCTGCCCGTTTCCGTTTCCGTACAGCGGGTCTCCCGCAAGGGGATGTCCTATAGAGGCCATGTGGACCCTGATCTGATGTGTCCTTCCGTGTTCAATCCGGCAGGCAAGCAGCGTCCGCGGCTTTCCCTCAGAATCCTCGGTCTCTGCCAGCACTTTGTAAAATGTCCGCGCATCTTTTCCATCCGGCGCGCAGATCATACGGGGCGAGCCCGGCGCTTCTCTGCGAAGCGGGCAGTCAACTGTCCCCTCCGGCTGTTCGAATCTTCCTTCCGCCAGCGCCAGATAGATCTTGACGAGTCTTCCGTCCTCCCTTTGCCTTTGGATCATCGCCGCCGCTTCCGAATTCCGGGCAAAAGTCACAATGCCCGAGGTGTCTTTGTCCAGTCTTCCGGTCACCCGCATATCCATTGCGGTGCCCGTTCCTCCCAGATGCGCTGCCGCCTGATTGGCAAGCGTATCGCTGAAATGTCCGGGAGATGGATGGCATACCATTCCGGCCGGCTTGTTGACGATCAAAAGATCGCTGTCCTCGTACAGAACCTGCAGAGGATATTTTGACAATTCCGGAGCCGGAGCCTCCCAGATCTTTCCCGGTCTTCCGCCCTCCGTGTCCCTTCGAAGAACCTGCTCGGTCAGTCCGACCGTCAGGACTTCGCCTTCCCTGAGCACGTGACTGACATATACTTTCTTCCCGTCGACGCGGATCCCTTCCTCCTGAAATTTGAGTCTGCTGATCTGATGTCCCGAGAAAGACAATTCTTCCTGCAGGAACCTCCTTACAGTTTTTCCTGCCGTCTCCCGCGTCACCGTAAATTCAAGCCTGCGCTTCATGGCAGGTACTCCCTGTCTTCGCCGCATGCGCTCGATGTCTCTGCATCGTCGTTCAGGATCACTTTCAGACAATGATAAAGAAGCTGCGCCGTGATCCCCCAGATCACCCCGCCGTCGCTCTCGTAGAAATAGAACCTGCGCGGGATACTGTGCCAGGGGTAATTCTCCCCGCCGGGCAGAAGTTCATATGGAAAATCTTCCGGCGTCTTCACCACCATGGACGCGTTGCTGATACGCGGCTTATGAGAGGCGAACCAGCTCAGGGGCACACAGAAGACCCGTTCAACTTCCTGCTTTGAATATGTTCCCTCATAATCTCGCAAAATACCGAGGCAGGAACTGATCTTCGCCCCGCCGGGACCCGTCATGACGTGCATGGGAGCGATCAGCTCGATCTTTTCCCGGGGGATCAGGAGCTCCTCCGACGCCTCTCTGACTGCAGCTTCCTCCGCGGTCTCGTTTTCCTCGATCCCTCCGCCCGGAAAGCAGATCTCGCCCCCCTGCCGGATCCCCGTCTGGCGGACCTCAAAAAGGATGCTGAGCTCCCCGCCGGTCTCCACCAAAGGGATCAGGACCGCGTTCTTTCTTTTTACGGGACTGACCTCTTCCAGTGTCCGCCCGGCAGTTTTACTTCGGATCTTCTCCATCTGTATCATCTGTTTTGCCGTCCCTGATCATAATTCCTTTTTCCAGCGCTATTCTGGCGAGCTCTTCCACCGAGGGCGCTCTTCCGCTGTCCGCTTCCGCCGGCGCCGCTTTAGTTTCGTTCTCTACCAGCTGCTGCGCTTTCTGCGTCCTTACCGCCTGCACTCCGAGTCTGACGTATTCCGCCGTCTTTTTGGCTTCGCTGATCTTTCCCTTCAGTTCCACCAGCTTTTTCAAAGCGTCAGGGACAATCCCGTCTTTCTGCTCCATCTCCTCATAGAAAGCTCTGCCGCCGCTGGCAAAGAGCTTCTTGAGCACAGCGGACATCTCCGACTGCTGATCTTTGGGAAGGCCCCTCACCATCTGGATCGCGTCCGCCAGATCTCTGAGACCGATATCCTTCATATCCTTCACAGTGTCGGCGCCCAGCGCCTGCAGGATACCGAAGATCTGATCCACAAAGATCTGGCGCGCTGCGTCGTCGACGTTCTCGAGCCACTCACTCAGAACTTTTTCAAGATAGATACTGTCGCTTGATCTTTGCGTATTAATAAAGCTATTTCCCAGCACTTCCCACGAGAGCGCGTCGTGCTGCATGATCCCTTTCCGGCTGCTCTTGACAACGATCGCACTTCGTCCGGCGTTGAGCAGACGCCCGATGATGGAATCCTGGGGGATTATGTTGATCGTGCGGTCAACGATCTGTTGGTATTCAGGTTGGGACGTGACTTCATCCCGAAATCCCGGGGAGTCGTTGCAGTATACTTCCAGAATCTGCTTCTGGATCGCGTCCCCCGCGAAGGATGATGCGAACGCGGCAAAGTTTCCTCCCTTCGAGTGGCCCCCTACTCTCAATTTCATCGCCGTATCGCTGAAGTTCTTCTTAAGGTACTCGGCCGCGAGTTTCTGCCCCTCCGTCATGGACATAAAAGAGAGATTAAAGTCCTCCTTCCAGCCGACCAGAGTCTCATCGGTGCCGCGGAAAGCCACATAAACCGTTCCGTCCTCAAGTTCAAACTGGACCGCGGACATCTGTGCCTCGGCGCTCTTGCTCACAAAATTGACATAGCCGCACATCTTCGTTTTCCCAAACCGCCTGCTCCCCGCTACAGGTTTGAGCAGGAAAGGGGAAAGTTTGGAAAAACTCTCTCTCTTTCTTATTTCCTCTTCGGTGTGGGTTTCCCAGTATCTGCGGCAGACGTCAGCGATAGGTATCGGGAAGTCCCTGCTCTCAAAGACGATCCCGTCGTAATCCACGTAAGCCAGCTGCGCCAGTATCAGGTTATCAACTATATTGAACGGATCCTTGTCAAAAGTCAGATCGCCTCTCCATTTGAGGTATTCGTTCATATTACTCTTATCATCCATGATCTGTTCCTTCCCGGCCGATAAAGGTCTCTCGGAAAACTATAAGCCTATGTGTGTAAAAAATGTGTATCCGGCCTCTATTTATCAAGTATAACCGAAAATCCCGCAAATAGTTACAAAGAACTGCGCTCGATAAAAGAAGCTGCGCAGCCCTGGGGGCATCCCCCATTTCTTCACAGCTTCTTCATTGTCCGCATTGCTTATTTGATGATCCTTACTCTCCACACGCTGGGGATCTGCGCTATCCGGTCCACAAGCTCTCTGCTCACAGGAGCGTCCAGATCAAACATCGTGTATTCGACATCTCCCTTGGATTTACTGGTCATCTCGGAGATATTCACATCGCTCCCGCCGATCAGTGTTGTCAGGCGGTTGATCATATTGACTTTATTCTCATGGAAGATCGCGATACGGCTCGCTGAGCGGCACACGCCCATGCTGCAGGCCGGATAGTTGACGCTGTTGCGGATGTTGCCGTTCTCCAGGTAATCCATGAGTTCCTCGGCTGCCATCACCGCGCAGTTGTCCTCGGACTCCTCTGTAGAGGCGCCCAGATGAGGCGTCGTGATGCAGCCCCTCACTCCCGCCACGGTGGGATTGGGGAAGTCGGAGACGTACCTGCGGATCCTGCCGGCTCCGATCTGCTCAATGACGGCTTCCTCGTCCACCAGGACGTCCCTCGCCATATTGATGAGGATCACGCCCTTCTTCATCTTCTTCACAGCTTCTCTGCTGATCATACCCTTCGTGGAAGGAAGCGCGGGCACGTGGATCGTAATGAAATCACATCTGTCGTAAATTTCGTTGAGGTCAAAAACGTGCGTGATCTTCCTGTTCAGATGCCACGCCGCGTCCACCGATACATAAGGATCATAGCCATATACTTCCATACCGAGCTCTACCGCCATATTGGCCACGCGCACGCCGATCGCGCCAAGTCCGATGATGCCAAGCCTCTTTCCGGCAAGCTCGGTACCTGCGAATTTCTTCTTTTCTTTCTCAGCGGTCTTGGCGATATCCGCGTTGTTCCAGTTCGCGCGGACCCAGTCGACGCCCTCCACGATATCGCGGGATGCAAGGAGCATTCCTGCCAGTACCATCTCCTTTACGCCGTTGGCGTTTGCGCCGGGAGTGTTAAAGACCACAATTCCCTCTCTGGCACAGCGGTCCAGCGGAATATTGTTGACGCCGGCGCCTGCTCTTGCGATCGCCAGAAGTTCCGGCGAAAACTCCATATCATGCATTGCCGAACTTCGCACCAGAATTCCCTGAGCCTCGGAAATCTTATCCGTTTTCTCATAATCCGGCGTGAATATCTCCAGTCCCTTGTCCGAAATATTGTTGAGACATGCGTATTTGAACATCGTTTCTGTCCTTTCTATGACTATACCCCTATGTCATATGCCGACAACGAGATATTTTACAACGCTTTTTCGCACTGCACAATATCCCAATTTGTTCACAGAAATTTCGCTGGCTTTTTTTGCCGCCGGGAATATAATGGACATATTACCGGAAATTCGTATACTATATATAAAAACGGAGGTATCAATATGGCTGATATGAATAATATGAATAGAGAATACAGACTTGAGCGCATGAATAATTACGCCGGCACAGCGGTGAACGAGCGCACCTACAACCTGACCATCGGTCTGACCCTTCTGTGGGGCGTCCTGATCAACGTCGTGATGGCCACATTTTTCACTTACCAGATCCTGTCTCTTAACTACGTTCTGGTGATCGTGCTGTATTTTGCCGGCACACTCGGATGCTCTTACCTGGTCCACAAGTCTGACAGCCCGGCTGTGAGCTTCGCGGGCTTTACCGGTATGGCCCTTTCCATGGGACTTCTGCTCACATTCTATGTGACGGCTTTTTCAGGAAATTCCGTGGCCTACGCATTCATCGCGACCGGCCTTGTGACAGTGATCATGATCATCCTGTCCATGCTGTATCCCGCTTTCTTCCAGAATCTGGGCAGAACGCTGATCATCTCCCTTCTGGGATGCATCCTTGTAGAATTTGTCGGAAGTATCCTCTTCCGCATTCCGCTGGGCTTCATCGACTACATCGTCGCCCTGATCTTCTGCGGCTACATCGGACTGGACTGGAACAGAGCCCAGGCGTATCCCAAGACTCTTGACAACGCCATTGACAGCGCGGCGGACATCTACCTGGATGTCGTGAACCTGTTCGTCAGGATCCTGTCGATCACGGGAAAGCGCAGAAAATAAAACTGAGCTTATATTGAATTGATATTGGATTGTAAATCTAAAAGGGGCTTGTTACATAAAACGTAGAGGATTGAAAACCTGCGCTTGTGTGACACGCCCCTTATCTTATGCTTTCATGGACTTATCCCTCTCCGACTCCTTCGCCTTGAGGATGCTGCGCTGCAGCTCATTGTTCTCGCGCCGCTTCCGGAGCCTGTTGACGATGCGGGTCTGGTAGATGTAGTTCACGATGGCTGCCAGAGGGATCGAGATGATGACGCCGAGGATTCCGAAGAGTCTTCCGAAGAAGATAATGGATACCAGGATCCAGACGGCTGGAACGCCGAGGGAGTCGCCGAACAGCTTGGGCTTTAAAATATAACCGTCGATGGTCTGCAGGATCAGCGTAAAGAGAAGAAACCACAGGGCGTACCAAGGGTTTACAAGAAACAGGATGAGCGCTCCCACTATGCCTCCGACAAAGGGACCGAAGGTCGGAGCCAGGTTTGTGACGCCTACCAGTACTGACACAAGGACCACATAGGGCATTCCGGCGGCAGCCATGAACAGGCCGTTGGATACGCCGATGATAATTCCGTCCAGCACATCAAAGATGATATAGCGGAGCATGATATTGTGGCAGTTTTTCAGAAAATCTATTGTGCCGGGATAGATGGAGGGCGACAGGACCGACTCGAGGAGGAATTTAAATCCGGCCTTGAGATTGTCCTTGGCGCTGAGGAAATAGACCGCCAGAATGAAGGAGATCACCGCCTCAAAAATACTCTTGGTCAGGTTGATAGAGGTGTTGACAATGTTGTTCAGGCTCTTGGGGAGCAGTGAACTGAGCGTGTCGAGGAGGTTGCCGCTGGAATTGATAAGACCCGATATGTCGAGGTTCATTTCCGAGGCGTATACATTCAGGCGGGCCAGCAGGCGCTGCATGGAACGGGCGTAGTTATCGAAGTTGCCTACGAACTGCACGATGCCGCTTATGACCTGCGGGATCAGAGAGACCAGGAGGATCAGGGAGACCAGCAGGAAAGAAAGGATCGCGCAAAAGACAGAGAGATTGCCGCGCAGCCGCTCCGAAGGCACGTTCGCAAAGAGATGTTTCTTATAAACATCCACAAGCGGGTTGAGGATATAGGCGATGATCGCGGCGAGAAAAATGGGAAACAGGAAGGCTCCCAGTCCCTGCAGAGCGCGCCCGATGACATCCAGATGCGTAAGGATCGAGAAGAGGACTACCGCGGAGCATGTCGCGATCGTGTATGCTACCCAGGGGGTGTTGAGATTGTTTTTATTAAATAGTTTCATGGCGTAAGCCCTTCCCGATGCGTGATTACAAAAAGCGCCAGGTGAAAGTCCCTAATCCCTTGTCTGATACATGATCCTGCCGTATCCCTGCCAGACGACCCGGTATTTCTGCTTTTCGCAGAGCTTGTTAAGATCCGACTTTTCTGAGAGGAGAACAAACTTGCTGCGGACAGTGCCTTCTGTCAGAAGTTTCTCCAGAACGGCGGTCTGGCACACATTCAGAGAAGTATAGGTGGGAAGCATGTATTCCCACTGCAGGTCTTCGGATTCGGGAAGCTTGGCAATGGTGTTGTCCCAGGGATCGTTTTCAAGTGGCAGGATCCCGCGGAATTCGGTCTTCAGCGCCTGCTCGTCCGCGGCACTCAGCGTGCTGCTGTCGATCTGCGGAAGCCGGAAATTCTCCGGGGCCCTCACAACGAAGAAAGCCATTACCGCCAAAAGAGCGATCTCGCCGGCGACCCGCTCGAAACCGATCCTGCCCTCTCCGCCGCCAAGTTCAGCGAGAAGGAGCCCGTAAGCAAGAGTGACGGACAACATCATGCGGTGCAGCTGCACGGGGCTGTACAGGACGACGTTGGCCTCGTAAATAGCCGCGCCTCCGAGAAGCATGAAGAAGATCACGGCGCAGCGGCCGTCTCTGTTTTTACTGCGCGCAAACAGCGAGCGGATGAGCAGGATCAGCAGCAGTAAAGACTGGGCAAAATACAGAAGAGGAATGCCGCCTGCCCACCGGCTGGCGGTCAGATAACCCTTGATCTCCCGCAGTGCATCCAGGTTTGCACGCAGGATCTGTTCAGCCATCTTGACAGGGGTTCCGCTGCTGAGCAGCTGCTTCAGGGTTTCCGTCTGCGTGCTGTCGAAGAAATAGCGCGCGACGTTGTAGTTCGTAAAGAAAAAGAACAGGCCCAGAGACCCCGCCGCAGAGAGGGCGCAGAGCAGGAAGAAAAGCGCTTTGGCGCCGCCGGAGAGGGCGCTCTTTTGCCGGAATATCATATACAGGGGAATAAGGAGCAGCGGGAAATAATAGGGCCGCATCGTGTTCCAGAAAAAGACGATCAGGATCATCGCAAACAGAGTCGCCTTCTGAGAGGAGGCCGGGGCAAACGGATGCCTGATCATCCAGAGTACCAGCGCCGTAAACAGGATCAGGAAGAAGTTGTAACTGCTCTCCGACATTCCTGACCAGATGTAGCGCCCCGCCACAAGGTAGGTGACAAGAAAGAGTACGGTGAAAAAGCCCTCTTTCGCTCTGGGACGCACCAGAAGGACATAGAAGAGGCCTGCCAGCACAGCGAGGACAGCGTTGCTGTAGTAGATGAAGTTGTGGTTCTCGACGCCTGTAAAGAAGGACAGGGCAAAATAGGGCAGGTAGGTAAATATATTGTAGGGCCCGTACGCCAGGTTCGCGGGCGCGTCCTCATTGAACCCGTACATACCCCTGGGGCTGAATTCATAGCGGAGAAGCCGGATCACGCGATAGTAACCGACCTCGTCATTCCACGAAGTGTTCCAGGCGTCCAGCCTGAGGGCGGAGGTTCCGGTCAGGAGCTGCAAAAGAGCGGCGCTGATAAAGGGCGCGAGTATGATCAGGATCCAGAATAAGACCGCTGCCGGCCTTATGCGGCCGTTGGAAGAAGGGCGCGGGTCACCGGACGAATAATAAGACATTACAATACCTCCGTGATTATCATTAACTGCTTTTATTATACAACAGCATTACGCGCGGGCAAAAGCGGGAGGCACAAAAAGGGAGAATAGGAAGAAATAAAGTGCTGTATGGTCTGTCGAAAGAAGGAAAAAAGCGTATAATGGTAGCATATGCAAGTCTATGGACTTCTGACTCAGGAGGACGCTTTATGGAAAATATACAAAAGAGAAAGATAAGCGGGACAGGTTGGATCCTGATCGCGATAAGCCTGATGATCCTGTTCACCTGCGGTTTTCTCACAGCACTGGTAGGCATCGATTACGGTCCGCACGAAGAGATCGCCCTGAGCCTTACGCCCCGGGATCCCGTCGGCCTTTTCAAGGCCCATCCGGAACCGCTCTGGCATCTGCTCACCTACGCGGCGGTGAAGATCCTTCACTGCAGAGTTGAGATAGCGGCGGGCCTTGTATCGGGATTATTAATTGTCCTGACTTATATCATTGCCTTCTCGGCAATACGCAGAACTGTGCCCGGCCTTGAATCCCATGAGATCGCCGGCCTTGATCTGGTTCTGCACCTTGTCGGCGCGGTCTATGTGCCCATGTTCAATAAAGAACCTTACCTTGGACAGGGCACTCCGAACATCTGGCACAATCCCACAACGATCGCGGTCAGGCCGATCGCGCTGCTGATCTTTGTACTGACAGCTTCTATAGTCATTCAGGCTAAGAAGGAGGAGTTTGAGAACAGCATCCCTGCAGGAAGGGCCGTACTTACGTCGTTCCTGCTGATCCTCTCCTGTCTCGCGAAACCGAGCTTCGTCCAGGTATTTTATCCCGCGATCTTCACGCTGATGATCATCTGGCTGATCATGTACAAGGGAAAGAACCTCAGAACGGCCATTCAGCTCATGCTGATGTGCCTCCCCTCTCTGGCGGTCATGGTCCTTCAGTTCGTCATCGCTTTCTACGGCGGGAACTCTAAATCCGGCGGCATAACGATCGCGCCATTCGTGGTGGCGGGCGCGAGGACGCCTTCCATTGCGATCTCCATGCTGCTTCTCCTGGCATTCCCTCTCCTGATGCTGATCCTTTCGGCGATCAGAAAGAGTGTGACCTGGGGCGATATTTTCGCATGGCTGATGCTCTTGTGGGGACTTGTGTGGAGACTGTTCCTGGCTGAAAAGGGAGAGAGGACTTACCACGGAAACTTCTCGTGGGGATACATGCTGGCGGTGTATCTGGTCTGGTATACTGCGGTCAGAAGCTACCTCAAGCTTTACTTCAGCGAGCAGATGACAGGCAACAAGAGAGGCGTCGGATTCGTGCTGGCGACCATTGTCCTGGCTCTTCATCTGGTATCCGGCATCTACTATCTGATCTATCTGATAGCGCTCGGACATGGAATGTAAATTATAAAGGTATATGAATGTTTATAAATTAAAAGGAGAATCGAAATGGCAATTTTCAAAGGCGCGGGTGTCGCTATTGTAACGCCCATGAAAGACAACGGAGAGATCAACTATGAAGTACTGGGCGCGCTGATCGAGGATCAGATCGCTAATCACACAGACGCGATCATTATCTGCGGAACGTCCGGCGAGGCGCCGACTCTCGAGGACGACGAGCATCTGGAAGCGATCCGGTACACTGTTGAGAAGACAGCGGGCAGGATCCCTGTCATCGCCGGAACAGGATCAAACAATACCGCTCACGCGATCATGATGTCCAAAGAGGCTCAGCAGCTTGGCGCGGACGGCTGCCTTCTCGTGGCTCCCTATTACAACAAGGCGACACAGAACGGACTGTTCCAGCATTTCTCGGCAATTGCCGGCGCGATCGATATCCCCTGCGTCCTCTACAATGTTCCGTCCAGAACGGGATCCAACATCCTGCCCGAGACGGCAGTCAGACTTGCAAAGGAAGTAGACAACATCGTGGCGATCAAGGAGGCGTCGGGCAACATCAGCCAGGTCGCAAAGCTTGCGGCGCTCGGCGACGGCGTCATTGACATCTATTCGGGCAACGACGACCAGATCGTTCCGATCTGCTCCCTCGGAGGCATCGGCGTGATCTCCGTGCTCTCCAACGTGGCGCCCAAGGAGACCCATGACATGGTGGCGTACTGCCTGGCAAACCGCTACGACGAGGCCCGCAAGCTGCAGTTCAAGTCTCTTGACCTTGTGAACGCGCTGTTCTGCGAGGTCAATCCCATCCCCGTAAAGGCCGCTCTGTGCATGCAGGGCTACGCAGTGGGACGCCCCAGGCTTCCGCTGACGGAGATGGAGCCTGCGCATCAGGAAGTGCTCAGGAAAGCAATGATAGAATTCGGATGCCTGTAAAAAAAAGGGCTGCCGCATCAGCGCGGCAGCTCTTTTATTATCTCGTCTCCACATAATTGAAATACGCCCCTACCAGATTCGCCTCGCTCCCGTATCTGCACCTGACGATCTCCGTTTTGGGGAGTGCCGGGTCAAAATAGGGACCGGGATCACTGTAGATCTCGTCCAGACAGTCCCGAATGGTTTCAATAAGGATCGGCTGGCTGCTGATCCCGCCTCCTACGGCTACCTTCTCCAGATCCAGCAGAATCGTGAGATTCGCGATCTGCATAGCGACCTGCATGCAGAATCTGCGCAGGATCTTCAGGGACATCCCGTCGCCGGCGTTTACCTTTTCGAAAAACTGCCTGCCGGTTATGAGCGGATCGGTGCTGAAATCGACGAATCTGCGGTTGAGATCCAGAAGGCCCGTTGTGCTGCAGACCATGCCTACGGTAGTTCCCGGGTCATGCCAGTCCGTATTTGTGAGGCGCATGAAACTGAATTCTCCCGCCGTGAAGTGGCTTCCGTTCAGGATCTCTCCGTTAATGACCAGGCCGCCCCCGACGCCGGTTCCGATAATGTAGACGCTCGCGTTGCGGCAGCCTCTGAGGGCTCCGTCCCTGAGTTCCGCCAGCGCCGCGCACTTTCCGTCGTTGGCGATGTGAACCGGCACGCCGGTCCTCTCCGACAGCGGGCCTGCCACTTCTTTGCCATGGTTGTAGCGGAGAGCTCCGCCGCCAAGGCATCTGCCGTTTTCGCTGTCAATAAAGCCGGGAAGGCACATGGCGATCCCCTCCACTTCACCCCTGTGGGGCTCATATAGGCTGCAGAGCAGGTCGAAAAACTCCTCCCGGGAACTCATCGGCGTCGGCACACTGCCGGCCTCTTCTCTTAAAAGAGACTCATCCATAACACAGTATTTGATCTCTGTTCCGCCCACGTCAAAGACCATCAGTTTCATAAAGGCTTACCCCTGTTTATCCTTAAATACAAAGAGTTTGCTGAAAACATAGTTCGCGATAGTTACCATCACCTGATCCAGGAGTTTGGCCACCTTGTCGTTCATGCCGAAAAGGGACACAGTCACGAACATGAACACCATATCCATCACGAGAGTTCCCACTCTCGCCGTGACAAAAGCTCCCGCTTCTTTTACTATCTCCTTGCTCTTGCTCTCAAATACGAATTTCCGGTTCGCCCAGTAGGCGAAAGCCACCGCGCAGATCCAGGAAGCTATATTTGCGGCCTGCAGCTGAATAGGATTTTTGGGATTGAGGACCGTGAGGACCAGTCCGTAGTAGACTGTCAGGCTCACCACAGTGGTCAGCACGCCGACGATCAGGTAGTTGATGATTTCCTTATACTTCAAATACAGTTCTTTGATCATGTCCAATTCCTGCCTCCTGCTTAGTCAGTCTGTCTTCCGGAGAGGTGATCCGCCACATCTCCCTCCTGGGACTGCAGGAGCGAGAGCCTGATATTGCGGATCCCCATGCCTCCCAGCGCGTAGAATATCTTGAGATAAAATGTAAAGCTCATGACAGACGGAAGTTCGACAGAGATCTTCTTCCACTCATTCTCCGCGCCGGACAGGGAGACGGTCTCGATGGCGTGGGAGCCTATCGATACAGACATCGGGATCTGAGCCAGGGCGTTGTCCAGCTCAGAGCGCACCTCCGCCTCGAGGAGATAGGTCCCTCTCTCCTTTATCTGCACTTCGATGATGTTCATGGAACCTTTGCCTGTCACGATCTTGTCCGCGGGAATCTCACAGCTCTTTTCCACCAGGACACTGACCGCCGCGCCGCCGCTGCGTTCCTCTTCTTCCCTTGCCTTTTCAAGGCTTCTGTCGAGGTCGGTCTCTCTTCCGTACATGCGCAGGTAAGCCGGCGTGTCGATGAGGAAGCGGCAGATGTTGCGGGCCGCTCTCTGAAGTTCTCCCCTTGTGATCCGTCCCTCGGCCAGTCCCTCGGCCGTATCGTCGCCGTTAGCGTTCTTTTCAGAACTGAAGGTAACCATATACAGGTCGTTCTGGGCCCTGATCATCGAGGATGTCTGTTTAATACTCTCGGGTCCGTTCTCCTCGCTTCCGGCTGCCCACCAGTCAGTCATGACAATGCCGCCGAAGCCGAACTGTCCGCGCAGGATCGTCGTCAAAAGATCGTACTGGGAAGCTGTCCACGAACCGTTTACCGAACCGTAAGTGGTCATTACGGAGGTCGCCGCGCCTTCCCGTACCGCGATCTCAAATCCTCTCAGGTAGATCTCTCTGAGCGCCCTCTCGGAGATCACGCTGTCCGCCTTCATGCGGCGGTACTCCTGGTTGTTGGCGCAGAAATGCTTGATCGTGCCGGCCGCCATGCTCTCGCGCATGCCGCGCAGCTGCACTACCGCCATCTTTCCCGTCAGGAATGGATCTTCGGAAAAGTATTCGAAATTTCTGCCGTTCAGCGGATGCCTGTGAATATTCATGCCGGGTCCGAGCAGGGAATCGATGCGGTTCTTGCGCAGTTCCAGTCCTTCCCAGTTGTAGAGTTCCTTGACCACCACGTTGTTCCAGGTACAGGCAAGGCAGGTGCCGGAAGGCATGGAAAACGCCTTCGTTCCGCTGTCCATGCGGATCCCGCTGGGCCCGTCGGAGCAGCATCCGAGAGGTATACCGAAGCCGAGCAGTCTGTCTGTGACGCCGCCGAAAGCCGCCGCAGTGCCGGGCGTGACTTTAGGGGAGCACATGCCCTCGCCCCTGGTGAGGCAGATCAGGTCTTCGTCGGTGAGCTGCGCAAGGAAATCATCCATGGATACCTTGCCGTCGCCAACGTCGCAAAGCCGCCAGCCCTTGTCCCCCGTATAGGGAATCTCCGCCGGAAGTCTCTGCGCTCTTCTCTCAAGGGGCGGTACAGTCCTCAGCGGGACAGGCTCATAAGTCAGTTCATAAAGGTTTTCCGCGCCGTCCGCGTCTGTTTTCCGCGCGGGTCTCATTCTCTCAAATGCCCTGATCGGCGCCATCGCCTCCTCCAGCTGTTCGATGGGGGCTGTGCCGCTCAGCTTAAAACTTCCGCAGGGCTTTGTATCTCTCACGCTGCTGCCCAGGTGGAAGATATACTCGCCTTCCTCGAGGACCCAACAGGACTTGTAGCCGGTCACTCCGCTGTCATCGTAACTCGCGATCGCTCTCACCGGCACCTTGAGACGCAGGTCCTGATACTGCCTGGGATCCAGAGTAATAGTCTTTCTGTAGGCGCACAGCACCCGTGCGGGTTTTCCGAGTTTGCCCTGGGGCGCCTCGCAGTAGATCTGCACCACTTCTTTGCCGGCGGCATCACCGGTATTCACGACTCTGGCCCGGAAATTGATCGTGTCGTCCCCCGCGCTCTCCATTCCGAGCCCGCGGACTTCAAAGTTTGTATAGGAGAGACCGAACCCGAAGGGATAGAGGACCTTCTCCTTCGCAAATGTTTCAAAATATCGATACCCCACATAGATATCTTCTGTATAGAAGTTCCTGTCGGGATCTCCGAAGTTCCTGTCAGAGGGATAGTCGCTTATATTATACGCGATCGTATCCGTCAGCTTGCCGCTGGGAGAAACCTCTCCCGTCAGCACGTCCAGAACGCCGTTTCCGCCCTCCTGGCCGCCCTGCCATATGTAGAGGACCGCTGCCGGGCGATATTTTGCCACCCATTTCATGTCGATGATATTTCCGACATTGAGAAGGACAATGGTACGGGGGAAAGCCGCGCAGACTCTCTCCAGCATCGTCTCCTCCTGCCACGTGAGGTAGTAGCTGCCGCCCTCGGGTTTATTGTCCTGGTCCTCGCCGGCGGTCCTGCCGATGATCACCACTGCGGCGTCCGCCTCTCCGGCCGCTGCGCGCACAAGCTCCTCTGAGGGCTCCATCTCCTCCTGGAACCACGGCTCAGTTCCCCAGCCACAGCCCTCGTCGAAGGGATGATCCGGAAGCCACTGTTCATAGGCTTTTTCGAGGGAAGGGGCAAGCACATAGGCTTCCCTCTCAAGAATTGCTTCCCTGACGCCGGTCACGTATGTCGTGTTTACCATGCCGCCTGATCCGGTGCCGCTCTTGTAATACCGGAACTGGCTGCGCCCGAACAGGGCGATCCGACTGCCTTTTGCCAGGGGGAGCGCGTTGTCCCTGTTCTCAAGCATGACGATTCCTTCCGCCTGGGCTTTGCGGGCAACGGAAGCATAGACCTGTGTATTGAATACTGATTCGCTCATGTCTTGTTCCTTTCCGGCATCTCTCTCCCGTCAGTCCTCAACCATGGAGAGGGAGATCCTTTTCTTGGCGGCGTCGACGCCGAGTACTGTCACTTCTACCACATCCCCCACGCGCACGACTTCCAGAGGATGTTTGATGTATTTCCTGCTCATTTTGGAGATGTGGACCAGTCCGTCCTGGTGCACGCCGATATCCACAAAGGCCCCGAAATCCACGATGTTGCGCACGGTCCCTTTCAGCTTGAGGCCGGGCTTAAGGTCCTTCATGGACAGCACATCGCTGCGAAGGACCGGTGCGGGCATCTCCTCGCGGGGATCCCTGGCGGGTTTTTCAAGCTCCTGCAGGATATCCCGCAGCGTCGGCTCGCCGATGCCGAGTTCCTCTGCCTTCTTCGCCGGATCCTTTACCATCCGGGCCGCCGCTTTGAAGGACTCCCTGTTCAGCGAAAGGCCCATGCTCTTCATCAGTTCTTCCACTGCCTGGTAACTCTCGGGGTGCACGGAAGTCTCGTCAAGGGGCTGGGATCCTCCCCGGATCCGCAGGAAACCCGCACACTGCTGGAAAGCCTTGGGACCGAGTCCCGCAACTTTAAGAAGTTCTTTCCTGTTGCGGAAGGCGCCGTTCTCCTCGCGGTAAGAAACGATGTTTTTGGCCACCGTCTTGCTGATGCCCGAGATATATGACAAAAGAGAGAATGAAGCAGTGTTAAGGTCCACTCCGACTCTGTTTACACACTTCTCCACGACGCCGGTGAGGGCGCTGTCCAGCTTCTTCTGGTTCATGTCGTGCTGATACTGGCCCACGCCGATCGCTTTGGGATCGATCTTGACCAGTTCCGCCAGAGGATCCTGAAGTCTTCTGGCAATAGAGGCCGCGCTTCTCTGACCTACGTCGAACTGCGGGAATTCTTCCGTCGCGAGCTTACTGGCGCTGTATACGGACGCTCCGGCCTCGTTGACGATCACGTACTGCAGCGGCTTCTTCTGCTCTTTGATGAATTCTATGATCACCTGCTCGGATTCCCTCGAAGCGGTGCCGTTGCCGACGCTGATCACGGATACGTTATATTTGCTTACAAGTTTTTGCAGCTCCTGCCTGGCCTCTCTGACCTTATTCTGCGGCGCTGTGGGATAGATCACTTTTGTATCGAGGATCCTCCCGGTGGGGTCCGCCACTGCCAGCTTGCAGCCGGTGCGGAAAGCAGGGTCCCAGCCCAGGACCACCTTACCGGCGATGGGCTGCTGCATCAGAAGCTGCTCGAGGTTTGAAGCGAACACGCGGATCGCTCCGTCCTCCGCATCTTCTGTCAGCTGATTTCTGATCTCCCTCTCTATGGCGGGCGCGATCAGCCGGTCATAGCTGTCTTTTACTGCCGCTTTGATATAGGAAAAGGCGTCCGGATCCGGATTCTTTGCTCCGCGGGTCACCTGTCTCTCAAGATAGAAGAGAATGTCGTCTTCGGGCGCCGCTATTTTGACCGAGAGAAAGCCTTCCTTCTCGCCGCGGTTGATCGCGAGGACCCTGTGCCCCGGGATCCTGCGGACCGCCTCCTCGTACTCGAAATACATCTCGTATACGCCCCGCCGCTCCTTCAGTTTGGCAGGCGTCTTTTCATCCGTCTCCGCGTCGTCCTTCGTCTTCTTGCGTACCTTTTCCGCCGTGACCACGGTTCCCCTTGCCTGAGTCTTCTCCCTGATCCACGCCCTGAAGCGCGCCTCGTCGGAGATCTGCTCAGCGATGATATCCATCGCTCCCGCGATGGCCTCGCCGGCGTCCTTTACCTCTTTCTCCTCATTGACATAACGGGCCGCCTCTCCGCGGACGTCGCTCCCCGGCTTTAACGCCAAAATATAGTCTGCCAGGCCCTGCAGCCCCTTCTCCTTCGCTATACCTGCGCGCGTCCTTCTCTTGGGCCGGTAGGGAAGGTATAAGTCCTCCACTTCCACCAGAGTCTGCGCCGCTTCAATGGACGACTTCAGCTCTTTTGTGAGCTTTCCCTGAGCCTCTATGCTCTCCATGACCTTGCTCTTGCGCTCTTCAAGAGAACGCAGGTAGGCAAGGGACTCTCCGAGCTCGCGGAGCTGCTCGTCAGTCAGAGTTCCCGTCGCTTCCTTTCTGTATCTGGCGATAAAGGGAATCGTGTTTCCCTCGTCGATGAGCTTTACAGCCGCCTCCACCTGCCAGTTCTTTACGCCCAGTTTCCCGGCGATCGTTTCAATGATCTGCATTTGATCTTATGCTCCTTTACTGATAGATACTCCTATCATAATAACATACTTAAGCGTTTTCGCCATTGCCATTCTTCAGCGGAGCGCAGTTCTCTTTTTTTATACTTTATAATGTGATAAGATACACTGAAGATATTTCCCGGAGGTCTGTTATGAAAACTTCAACTATAAAAAACAGGGTATCTTACTACTTCAGATTTACACTTCTTTTTCTGATCACCGCGCTCATCATTTACGCCCCCTTTATCCTCACGCAGAAGAGTTTTGTCTGGGCTCATGACTCCTACACGCAGCATCTCAAGGCAATGATCTACATTTCAAGGTGGTATCGTCAGACTTTGAAATCACTTGTCAAATTTGATTTTAAGGCGATCTCCACGTATTCCTTCAGCATTGGATACGGTTCGGACGCTATGAGCACCCTCGCCTACTACGGCGTGGGCGATCCCTTTTATCTGCTGAGCGCCCTGGTGCCCGCCAAATACATCTATCTGTTCTACTGCCTGCTGATCCCGGTCAAGAATTACTGCTCGGGTCTTGCCATGTCCGCGCTCTGCCGCTTCCGCTGGCCCTCGCCGGAACATGACAAGGGATGCCTCGCCGGCTCCCTGATCTATACCTTCTGCGGATTCGCGCTGATAACCTGCTTCGGTCAGCCGATCTTTCTGAGCGCGATGATAATCTTCCCCCTTGTTCTTCTGGGGATCGAGAAGATCCGCGACGGCAAAAGACCCTGGGCATTTATCATTTCCATCTTTCTTGCGACCGTGAGCAACTTCTATTTCATCGTCAGCATCGTGGTCATGGCCGTAATGTACGCCTGCTTCCGCTATTTCCCCATTGCCAGGGGACAGTTCAAGCGCCGCTTTGCCGAGATCGGCGTCATGTTCGCGGCCGGCACGGTCGGCGTCGCCATGGGAGGAGCGATCCTGCTCCCTATGGTCATCACGGTCCTCGGCAACAAGCGCGTTGCTCTCAAGCCGGCTATCAACCTTTTCTATGAGGCTCGCTCCTGCCGCATGCTGCCTCTGGATTTCCTTGCCTGCAATGAAGTGCAGTACGGCGCTCTGTGCTATGCGGGAACCGCGCTCCTGTGCGTATTCCTGCTCTTTAGCGCAAAGGGCTTTATCAAGCTGCGCCTTCAGTTTCTTCTGTACTCGGCGCTCCTGTTCATCCCCGCTTTCGGCTATCTCACCAACGGCTTTTCCTATCCGATCAACCGCTGGTGCTGGGCTTACTCCGCCCTGGTCGCAATGCTGGTCGCTGAGCTGTGGCCCCTGCTCTTTGCGCTGACCCGCACTCAGAAAAAAGTGATGGCAGTCGGTTTTACTCTCTATTTTGCCGTGTGCTTCTTCCTCTCCTATGAGCTGGAGATCAATTTCCTGATGCCGGTCATCTTCACCGGCTTCACGCTCTTCCATCTCTTCCTTGCACAGAGATCGGAATTCGCGGCGGAGGGAGCCGGCGGTTTAGAAGATCCCGAGGCTGATGCGCGCCGCCGGGCAAAAAGGGTTCGCCGCGCGGAGCGGGGGATCCTCCTTCTCACTATCGCGGGAATCTGCATCAACGGCATCTGCGAGAACGACCCTCGTTTCAGCGACAGGATCGAGAATTATAAGGAACTGGACTGCCTGGCCCCCTTCAGGACAGGACTGGGCGCTTCTCCGGCAAATGACAGGAACATGTGGCTCAACGACACTTCCCAGATCTCCTCGACTATCGGATTTGACGGGCTATCTTTCATCAGAGTATCCAACACAGAGCCCGGTTTCTGGTACCAGAATACCTCTATGCTGAGCGGGCTTTCCTCAACGCAGTCTTTCTGGAGCGTCAACAGCCCCTATGTCCTGGAATACCTGGATTCTCTTGCTGTCTCCGATGTAAACAATAACGCCTGGCAGTTCACGAACCTCGACAACCGGGCGATCCTCAATGAGCTGGCTTCCGTGAGTTACCTCTACTGCATGCACCCGGAGAAACTCCCGACAGGATACTCAGACGAGTCTCTGGATCAAAACACAGCCAACTCCGTTTATCAGAATCTGAGCCCTCTCCCCCTGGGATATACCTACGACCGCACGATCAGCCGGGAGCAGTTCGATACCCTCACTCCGGCCCAGAGACAGGAAGTCCTCCTCACTCACGCTGTAACTGATCAGCCCGGAGGCCTGCAGGACAGCCGGTCTATCGAAGAGATCGCCGCCGGTCTTGACTGCAGCAGCGTTCCATTTAAGAGCGAGTGCCTTCACAGCAGCGTTGTGCAGACAGATGATCGCACCTTCGTCGTGACCGAGGAAGGTTCCCAGGTGAAGCTGACTTTTGATCCGATAACTTCCGGCGAGTGCTATCTCTTGATGAAGAACATCGGGTACCGGGAGACCAATCTTCTCGATCTCTACTCCGACGATAAATCCTGCGACCCGGCGGATCAGTTCACTCCGGAGATGTTCAGTGCCCTGACTCCTTACGAACGGTATAAGATCCGGGTTATGGTGTACAATTCACGCCCTGCCTCAAACGTAAAGATCAGCGCGGACTTTATGAGCGGAGAAAATGTGCTCACGAGCAACGAAGTCAATTATATCCTTCCGGGAGACGAGCAGTTCTACTCGGGACGCCAGGATTTCCTCCTCAACTCCTACACGGTCAGGAAGGGGATCGATTCCATTGTGGTCACATTCCCCAGAGCCGGCGTTTACCACTTCGACGAGTTCTCTGTGATCTCGGAGCCTCTGACCGGCTACCAGGACAAAATAGCGAAGCTCGGCGCCGAGTCTCTCGAGAATGTAAATATCTCTCAGAATAAGAGCAGTTACGTCTCTTCGGGCGTCACAGGAGAGATCACTGTCTCTGACAACAAGCTCCTGTGCCTTACGGTTCCTTATTCCACCGGCTGGAAAGCATATGTTGACGGAACCCCGGCAGTGATCGAAAACGTGAATCTCATGTTCAGCGGTCTGTGGCTCACCCCGGGCCGGCACACCATCGAGCTGCGCTACGAGACTCCCGGTCTTCTCTACGGCCTGTGCCTCTCCGCCGCAGGCCTGCTTCTGTTCCTGTTCTGGGTGATCATGACCCGCCGCTCAAAAAAGCGCGAACCGCAGGCTGAATTCGAAGAATCTCTTGAATCCGAAGAATCCTTTGAGTCTGCAGCGCCGGTGGATGAGATCCCCGCCGAAGAACCTGCTGAAGTTCCTTCAGCAGATATCCCCGCCGGGGAAGAAACAGCGGAGAATCCTGACAAAAAGCCTTTGGTATGATAAAAAATAAGGGCTGCCGTGTTACGGCAGCCCCTTTTTTGTGCTCATTTATTGAATTCAGTCTTCTATGATCCTTGTCGCCCACACGGCGTTATCACCCAGTTCTTTCGTGATGATGCCGTACTGGCTGCTGTACGCCTCGACCGTCTTGCCGTCTCCCGCGTACATGGCGACGTGGAATACATATCCGTTTCTCGCAAAGAAGATCAGGTCTCCCGGCGCCGCGTCGCTCACCGGAATCTGTGTCCCCACGCGGGACTGCGCCTCAGCCACTCTGGGAAGTTTGTATCCGAACAGACCGTACAGCGTCTGTACAAATCCGGAACAGTCAGCTCCATGCGTCAGGCTGGTCCCGCCCCATACGTACGGATTTCCGACGCACGAGAGCGCTTTCTCCAGGATCTTCTCCCTGACCTCGTTATATTTTGCCCCCTCCTTGACAGAGTTCAGGCTGTAGTAGATCGCCTTGTTCTCCTTGGGCGTGATCACTTCTTTCGCCGTACTGAACGAAGATTCACCTTCTTCGTCGATCTGCGCCTGTACGGAATTACTGCGGTCCAGTTCCGCAGAAGGGATAAATCCGCGCACGTCTCCGGACTCAACGAACAGCCATCCGTCATCCGCCTCTTCGATCACGTAGACGAGGTTTCCTTCTTTCAGGCTTCCCACTGTGCGGGCGTCTTCTCTTCTCTCCTCCATGATCCCCGCGTCAGACTTTGCCAGGGCCGCTTCGGCTTTGATCACGACTTCGCGCGTTGTGATCCTGCGGAACGCGTACGCCTCATTCTCATAGTAGGGGACAGTGTCCTGGGCTGTGAAGAAATAAGTCTCTTTGGATATCCCTTTGGGAAGCAGCGCTGAAATGCGGGCCGCCTGTTTCTCAAGACGTTCCAGGAGTTCCTGCGCCTCCTCTCCGCGGATCAGATCCTCCTCGCGGACAAATCCTCTCGCTTCTCCGGATTCCACATAGATCCAGCCGTTATCCTCATTCTCCAGCTCATAGAGAATGCCGTTTCCGGCAATAGTACCGACGACCCTGGACCCCTTGTCCTGCTCCTCGTAAATATCCATTTCATGCGAGCTGAACGCATAGACTTTGTCAACAGTCGTGAAGCGGAAATCCTTACGGATCTCCGGAAGATCTGTCACAATGTGCTGCTGGGCGATCAGTTCCTCGTTGGAACCTTCGTGTTCTTCGGCCTGTTTGTAGCCCTCCGGCTGGTCCATCTCGCCCACCTTGACGGGCTCGATCACCGCGGCTATTTCCGACGTCGCTCCGGTACTGCCTATCGCTGCGGCAGTCTTACCTGTACTGCTTCGCTCCGAAGTCTCTCCATCGCCGGCCGCGATCTCCTCCGAAGTATACCCTTCAGAAGTGTTTCCCGTATAGCCTCCCGTCGTGCTTCCGCCGTCGTTATCACCGGTCGTTCCGGTTCCATCCCCGCCGCCGTTGTCATCGCCGCTTCCGCCGTCATCCGACTGCGCGGGACTGCCGCCTCCGCCGGTTCCCGAGTTGTCTTCGCCGTTTCCGTTATTCCCGCCGCCGTTGTCTCCGCCGTCATCACCCGTGCCGCCGTTGTCGACTACAGACGGCGTATCAGGTTCCGGGGCAGGATCCGGCTCGGGTTCAGGTTCCGGAGCAACTTCCCCGCCGTCGGTGCTAAGGCCATCCATTTCACCTGCGTACACTGTATAAGAGGGCACAGACGCTGTACCGGACATTATCATGAAAGACAGGAACAGGATTCCCCATCTTCTGATCAACTCTCTCTTCTTCACAATGCCTCCAGTCTTGTTCAAAGAATTACAAATTGTGCAGTTCTTTTTTTACATATAATTACGCACATATTCGTTGTATACCATCCCCATGTTATACAATCGTCATAATTATAGCACCAGTCTCATTTTTTGCCAAGACAGAAGAAAAAAGGTGACTATGGCTGGTCCATATTTTGACTGCAAGGCATCAGATCTTGAGAAATCTCAGCGTTGTTGTGAAGGTGCCGTCGGACTCCTCCGCGCTGTAGTCCCCGTTCATCTCCTCCATCAGCCTTTTGCTTATTCGGGATCCGAATCCCGTGCTCTCAGGTTTTTCCCCCTCGAATATCCGGACCCTGTTGACCGCCGTGACCTCCACATATTTGTCCCGCTCTCTGCAGCAGACCAGGACTTCGTCCTCCTTGCTCGCGTATTTGATGATATTGGTCATGAGATTCCCAAATACTCTGCCGACCGCGTCTCTCTGCACCAGAATTCTGCTGTGCCCGAAGCTGATCTCAGACCGCACAAAGAATCCCTCTCTCTCAAGGCCTGAATTGATATCTCCCAAAAATCCGCGCAGCACCTCGTAAGCCGGCTCCTCCGTTTTTTCCATTTGGAAATAATCCTGCATCGTTGTGTAACTGTAATTCTGGTCCAGGAGATTTTTGAGTCTCGCGCTCTTCTCTCTCGCTCTTGCCAGATAAAGTTCTGCTGTTGTCTCCCTGCCCTCGATCTCCTTCTGTGCGAAATCCAGATACATGATCAGGGAAGTGAGCGGTGTTCTCAGGTCATGCGCGATCTCGGCGAGCGTAAGGCGGCTGCTCCTTTCGAGCTGCTCTATCATCGCCATCTGCTCCAGCATGCTCTTTCTGAATTCATTGACGCTCTCTGCCAGCATCGTGATCTCATCGTTCCCTCTTACAGTGATCTCCTTTGTCAGGTCTCCGCCCTCCAGAACATGGATCTCCTCGTTGATCAGATGGATATACTCGATCTTTTTACGGATCCCGAAGATGACTATACCTATAAAGAGTATTGTGGTGGCGGCGATCTCTCTGCGCCCTTTGCCTTTCCATACATATGATAATATGGATAAAAAACAACGTCCGCGTACACATCTTCAAATCGGACCTGATGGGCTTTCTCCTTTTCCTGTTCCGATTCTTCCATCTTATACTGCCTGTTTTCCACATCAAAAATAGAGCTGAATACGAGGTGCCCGTCTACGAACACTTCAATATCCACCTCTCCTTTTCTGCACCATCTCCACAGCGCTTTTCTGCTATCCGGCCCCAGCCGGTTCTCCCTGATATAAGTCTCCAGCTCGCTCACGATCTTTTCATCGGTCCTGGCGTCGCTGATCTTTTCAATGATAAAATTACCGATATTAAAACTGAGGAAAAAAAAGCAGACCGACGCTATAAAAGCTATCGCGATCAGGCCTGCGAAACTCCTCATGCTCGATTTTCTATTCACTTACGAACCTGTAGCCTCTCCCCCACTCCGTGCGGATATAGACCGGTTTCTTCGGATCGTCCTCGATTGCCATCCGCAGCCTCCGGATATGGACCATGACCGTATTATTGGCATCATAAAAATACGGCTTTTCCCAAACACTTTCATATATATTCTGAATCGAAAAGATCTTATTCCGGTACTGCATCAGCAGTTTGAGGATCCTGTATTCGATATCAGTCATACTGATCTGCTTCCCATCCTTGAGCACTTCGTTAAAATCCTCGCTCACGCGGAACCGTCCCACTTCCATATAGTGATCCCGGGGCTCATTCTGATCCTTTCCCCGATAATTCTCATAGCGTCTGAGCAGCGCCCGAATCCTTGCCCGCAGTTCCTCCTGAAAGAAGGGCTTCACAAGATAGTCGTCCCCGCCGGCCTCCAGGCCTTCGGTCTTGTCCTGCACCCCCGTCTTCGCTGTCAGGAACAATACCGGCGCCAGCGATTCCTGCCGGATCCTGCGGCATACCGTGAACCCGTCCATATCGGGCAGCATTACATCCAATATGATCAGGTCCGGTCTCTTCGCGATCTCCTCGATCGCCTCTTTCCCGTTCGTCGCCTTGAGTACCTTAAATCCCTCTCTCCCAAGCATGATGGTGACCACTTCCATAATATCGCGGTCATCTTCTACGATCAAAACAGTGTCCTTCATTGATGCCCCTTAAGACTCTTTGAATTCTTAAACTTTGCAAATCTTGTCAACGTCAATTATACCTTAAATACATATGTAATTCCACCCATGAGAAAAGGGGTGCCGAACGATCTGCCCAACACCCCTTTTCAATGATTCTTGTCCAATGGATTGTACCTCCGTTTTCAAAAAACTTTCTTGATTAGGAAATATTCAGTTGTACTTTGGACCGTACCTCCTTTGGATTATTTGATACTTTCATTATACTCACTTTTCGGTAATTGTCAATCAATAGCGAGATTTTATTATTATTTTCTGATTTTTCAGTTAATTACAGGCAATTCACGACCGGTATAGGATCCCGGTTCCTCATAACACAAAAAACGCGAAGAGAGCGGCGCTCTCTCCGCGTTAATAATCCTGCTTATTCCCGCAGTTCCCATATTCGGGTCATCTCTCATCTCTTGTTGCTGCGTCTCCAAATGTGCATCTTCTCCGCCTCCGCGATAAGCTGGTCTCTGAACTGCGGATGCGCGATGTTAATCAGGTCTTCCGCTCTCTGCCAGGTCGTGCGGCCCTTCATCATCGCCACGCCGTACTCTGTCACGATGTACATAGCGTTCGCGCGGGTATCTGTGACGATACTGCCGTTCGCCAGAGTAGGTCTGATTCTGCTTACGAGATTGCCCTGCTTGTCTGTGAAAGTGGAGGACATGCAGATAAAGGACTTGCCTCCCTTTGAAGCATATGCGCCGATGACGAAATCAAGCTGTCCGCCCGCGCCGGAGATGTTCTTTGTTCCCGCGCTCTCAGCGTTGATCTGTCCGAACAGATCACAGTCAACCGCGTTGTTAATGGAAATGAAGTTATCCAGCGCGCCGATCTGCTTCACGTTGTTGACATAGTCAACGGAAGCGCTCATGCACTCGGGGTTTCCATCCAGATAGTCGTACATCTTCTTCGTGCCCGCGCCGAAAGCATAGGTCTGCAGGCCTCTGTTGATGTTCTTGTGCGCGCCGGTGATCTTGCCGGCTTCCGCCATATCTACGAAAGCGTCTACATACATCTCTGTGTGGATGCCCAGGTCCTTCAGGTCAGACTCTGCGATCATCTTGCCGATCGCGTTGGGCATTCCTCCGATGCCGAGCTGCAGGCATGCACCGTTGGGGATCCGGTCCACGACCAGCTGGGCGACGGTTTTGTCCACTTCCGTGCCGGGCTTTGCCGGAGGCATCGCGTCGATAGGAGTGTTGTCGCCTTCGACGATCATGTCGACATCGCTGATATGAACATATGCGCTTCTGTCACCGAGGCAGATAGGCATGCTCGTATTGACTTCCACGATCACCTTCTTCGCCATCTGTACCACTGCATAGGTGTGGCTGGCGCTGGGACCGAGGTTGAAATAGCCGTGTCTGTCCATGGGGCCGACCTGCATGATCGCCACGTCCAGAGAATCCTCTCTGTCCAGATAATAGCGGGGAAGCTCCGAATACTTGAGCGGTCCGTAGAAGCTGAGCCCTGTGGAGGCCGCCTTTCTCTCCACGCCGTTCATGTGCCAGCTGTTCCAGATGAAGTGCTCCTGGGGATTCTCTATTTTGAAAATCTCAGGCGCGTGCATCAGGATACCGCCGTAGATCTTCACATCGTGCATCTCGGGCATTCTCTTGGCGAGTTCTCTGTCCACCGCGACGTTTGTCGTGGCGCACCAGCCGTAATCGACCCAGTCGCCGTCCTGGATCACTGCCGCAGCCTGCGCGGCTGTCACCAGTTTCTGCTTATATTCTTCCGCGTAACCCATATCTCTTCCTCCGATCTTGATTTAACCTTGACAGCATTATTTCGGCACAGGTTTTACTCTACTTCCGCGCCAAAATATCGTATAGTGGTATTATACAACAACTGCCGGTTGAATTCATCAAAGAATAGTGTTGACAGTTCTGATTAGATTGTGTAAAATCTATTTGCAAGCAACCAAAGGAGACAAAATTAACATATATAGAAAGGAGATACCCATGGTAAACAGATTTGATGAGAGCAATTTCGACGCTGAGGTCCTTCAGAGCGATCTTCCCGTTTTTGTAGACTTCTATGCAGACTGGTGCGGCCCCTGCAAGATGATGAGCCCTGTCATCGACAAGCTGGCAGAGGAATATGAGGGCCGGATCAAGGTCGGTAAAGTCAATGTCGACGAGTGCGGCGATCTCGCACAGAAATACGGCATCATGAGCATCCCGAACATGATCTTCTTCAAGAACGGCCAGCCCGTCGACCGCGTCGTAGGCGCGATCCCGAAGCCCGCTATGAAGGATAAGTTTGAGAAAAACATCTGATCCGCATTACGCTGATAAGCTGTAAGCAAGGAGAATCTTATGTATGACCTGATCATCATCGGCGCAGGCCCCGCGGGCCTTTCTGCCGCTATTTACGCCTCAAGGGCGAGACTGAACGCCATTGTCATCGAGCAGAACTATGTCAACGGCGGCCAGATCATCGATACCTACGAGATCGACAACTATCCCGGCCTTCCGGGTCTCTCCGGCATGGACCTGGCCATGAAGATGGCCGAACACGCCGAGAAACTCGGCGTTACGACCGTCAACGGATTTGTACAGAGCCTCGACCTCACCGGTCCGGTCAAGAAAGTGATCACCGATGAGGACACCTATGAAGCTAAGGCAGTTATCATCGCCTCCGGCGCCACTCACAGCAAGCTCGGCGTTGAAGGAGAGAACCAATACGGCGGCATGGGAGTCTCCTATTGCGCCACATGCGACGGTGCCTTCTACCGCGGTAAAGATGTGCTGGTGGTCGGCGGCGGAGACGTCGCTGTCGAGGACGCCATCTTCCTTGCGCGCGGCTGCAATAAAGTTTATGTCTGCCACCGCAGAGATGAGCTGCGCGCCGCGAAGATCCTGCAGGAGAATCTCCTCTCCCTTCCCAACGTGGAAATGGTCTGGAATTCCAACCTGAAGTCCATCACCGGAGGCATGAAAGTCGAAAAGGCCACTGTCGTCAACAAATTTGACAAGAGCGAGCGCACCATCCCCGTCTCCGGCGTATTCATCGCCGTAGGCATCACCCCCCGCAGCGAATTCGCCCGCAACCACGTCGCCATGGACGAGAAGGGCTACATCATCGCGGACGAGACCGGCGCCACTAATGTGCCCGGCGTTTTCGCAGCAGGCGATGTGCGCACCAAGCAGCTCCGCCAGGTCGTGACCGCTGTCGCCGACGGCGCCAACGCTGTCACCAGCACTGAGAAATACCTGCTGACTTTATAAAATACAATGACTTGCAAAAAGAGCCCCGCAGTTCCCTGCAGGGCTCTTTTTGACATGCCTGGAAACGTCATGGATGCAATCTCATTGAAATCTATACGCATATTCTTCACCTCTAAAAACTTCGATTTACCGCAGATTCATTCCGCAGAAGCTGCCTAAAATCAAATATCATCTTTTTCATGAACCTATGCTCCCGGCCGCAAACATGATCAGAACGGCCTCCGCCGTCCCTGCGCCTGGGTTGACAGCACCCTCCCTCGGGGATACAGTAGATGCATCAGATTACTTTATGAACGGGAGTTTGTCATGTTTGAAAAGAAAATCGAGATTTTCAAGAAGAAGGACCGGGAAGCCTGGACAGAGATCCGGGATCTTCTGAAAAAGGAAGGGGTTGCCGGCATAAGCGCAGGGCACTATCTGCAGGAATCCGTAATGGCAGGCGGCTGCGGAGCCAAGCTGGATCCCAGGGATTTCGGCAAAAAAGGAAAGATCGACAGAGATATCTACTATATCCGCGTCAGGGCAGCCGACGCAGATTGGGTCAGGGAGATCCTGAGAAGGAACGGGATCACGGCCGGCATCGACGAGGATCTGATGACGGACGCCGCCCTGAAAAAACGCCATTCCTATATCTGAAGGGTCATTTCCTGCAGAGTCATCCGTATCAGGTCCTGTGCCGCGTCTGCGATGCGGTTCAGCTTCCTTATGCGTACATATTCCTTCCCGTAGATCTGCTGCACGTTTTCCAGATGTGAGACAGATCCGAAGAAGACCGCGGCAGTGCGGATCCCGGCTTTCCGGAGATCATGCACTGCTTTTTCTGTATCCGAGACCGCAGTGACGCCCTCGTATTCCTTCAGGGCCCTGCCGGAAGGATCCATAAGCGCCGGCATATCGTCATTGGGGCAGGCATCCGTTAAAACGATCAGAAGCTGCTCCTTCTCTCCTCTTTCTGCGTCAAGCAGAGACAGGAGCGCCCGAAAGGCAAGTCCGTCCCGGTTCCAGCCGCCGGAGAAAAACCGGAAGATCCTGCCGCAGTTCTTCTCCTGAGTGTTCTTGAGCCTCTCCAGAACGGTAATGCCCCGGATCGTCCGAAAGGTCAGGACCCGGACCGGGATATGGATCTTTTCCAGGCTCTCTGCCATGATATACGCCTCGGAGGCTATGATCTCCTGCACATTCATTCTGGACATGGAAGCGTCCAGAACCAGGGTGACCTCCGCGTTTCTTTCTGTCAGCGCCCCTTCCCGGTAAAAAACAGACGGATCCCGGAATACCTTAAGGCGGTAGGCCTTTTCCGGAATCAGGCTGCCCGACCGGCCCCTTTCCGGCATCCTGCGGAAATATTCCGCAAAAAGCAGATCCAGCCGGGCAGAAAGCTCCCGGATGCTCTCATGGATCAGTAGGGCGTTGTCCGACACGAAGCGGCGGTTCGCCTTTTCCTGGTCTGCGGCCCGCTTCAGGATCCCGGAAAGCTCTCCGAAGGCTTCCCTGCCCTGTTCCTTCCTTACCCCGTCGGTGACATGCAGTCTGCAGGCAGCATGAAGATCCCGGCAGCAGTCTGCCTCCAGGGCCGTCATCTCCCGCTCCGGGAGGGAAGGCTCTCCGAAAGCTGCCCGTACAAAGTCCATATCCGGTCCGGATGGCAGAGAGACCCTTCGGTTCATGGTATGGCCCAGACGGACATTGGTATCCAGATCGCCTCTCCCGTCGCCGGTCCTTAAAAAAAGCCTCTGTCTGGGGGCCTTCCAGGGAAGCCCGGGCAGGGAAAGACCGGATAAGATGCCTTTCCTTTCTCCCCCTTCCTTCAGCCGGGATATGTCTGTACGGAAAAAGTCCAGGAGGATCCCCGTCATCTCCCCGACTGCGCCTTCCGCGTCCAGGCTGCCGGAAAAAAGGAGTCTCCCGGCCAGGGCAAGGCTCCGCTTACCAGTGTGACAGAAGCGGCCCAGGACCTCTGACCAGCGGATCATCTGCTGTTCATACACGGTCATGCTCTGCATCTCCATCTGCTGGCGGGACATATCTGCGGCGGACTTAAACCAGGCCTCTGCCTTCTCCCTGCGCAGCTTTTCCAGGACCGGACGCTCGCCGATCTCCTTCTCGTATACGCAGTTCTCAAGGCCCAGCCAGAAAAGGTCGTCAAATTCTTCCGCGCTCCTGCTGGCGGAATAACGTTTTATGAATTCCTGGATCGCTTCCATATCCAGCCACTTATAGGCCAGTCCGATCACCAGGTTGTAGTACATATCCGGACTGCCGTCCGGTGAAAAGGCCAGAAAGGAAGGTTCGAAATCGTACCTTCCCGCAGCGTTCCATATGTAATTTCTGGCTCTCCGCTCATTCCCCGAATACTGTCTTTTGATCATGCTCTGTCTGCCTCTTGATCATCCCGCGAAAACAACGCTCCTGTCCAGATCGGCCGGGATCCTGCTGCCTATGCAGTCCCGGATCAGGGTCTGCTCATAACGGTCAAAGGTCTTGCTGACAATGGTCAGTTCCAGTGCCTGCCCGGAGCTGAGTCCCTGGCGGATCAGGTCCAGGGCGTCCAGCATGCCTCTCATATCCACTGCCCTGTCCGAGATCTCCGACTTTTCCGCCTTTCTGGCAAGCTCTCCGAAAAGCTTTACGAACTGTCCTGCTATTCTTTCGCTGATATCCGGGAAGTTCCTCCGCAGCAGGCGGAGCATGTTCTCCTCCGTGATCTGAGGCATGGTAATAATGGCAAAGCGGGAGCTCAGAGCCTCATTCAGGTCCCGGGTCCCGGCGTAGCCGTAGTTCATGGTGGCGATGAAGCGGGCCGCCCTGTCTACCCGGATCAGATCATAGCCCGGCACGTCAATGATCCTCCGGTGGTCCAGTGCCGCATGAAGGACGGCCAGAGACTCGTTCCTGGCCATGTTGATCTCGTCCAGGATGCAGAATCCGCCTTTTTCCGCGCTCATGCATACCGGTCCCTTCCGGAAGGACACTTTTCCTCCGTCGAAGGTGTCGGTGCCGATCAGGCCCGCGGCGTCCGTCCCTATGTGGAAGGATACATTCCATACGGGACGTCCGAAAAGGGCGGCCAGGTTCTCGCACAGAAGGTTTTTGCCTGTAGCCTTTGGTCCTGCAAGAAGCAGATTCCTACCCGATAGAAGAACAGCGACCGCTTCCTCCCAGACGGTCTTTCCGTAGTAGAGGGCGGATACCTTCGGGATCCTGTCCGCAAAGGCAGGGTCTGCCGGATAGGCTTTCCGGAATCTTTCGGCTCCTGCCAGCAGTTCTTTGTCAACACCTTCTTTTTCCAGTAACTCAGTCAGTTCTGCCATACTCTTTCTCCTACTCTTACCAGGAAAGTTCATCCATATATCCGCACTCCATAAAAAGAGGCTTGACC
>Ga0256407_10002092_pt1 | contig 39228 bp, 28 predicted proteins | sample RumenRJG_04DNA_FD_193489 | JGI IMG/M metagenome (GOLD analysis project Ga0256407, IMG submission 193489) | Bovine rumen microbial communities from Lethbridge, Alberta, Canada - RJG_04 | ecosystem: Host-associated > Mammals > Digestive system > Stomach > Rumen | place: Canada: Alberta... | reverse complement strand
ACTTATTAACCGTATGGATGAAGCAGTGTGGGATGAACTCCCGGAGGTGGATCTGTCATCCATACATCAGACATTATAATAAGTTTAGTAAGCTCATTTCTCTTGCTTACAAAACTTATTATACGAGATAAAACGTCAGGATAAGCTTGAATCACTATATCCAAATGATAAAAAAGATTGACTTTATTCTCGTGTGAATGTATCTTAGAAGAAATGATACGAATATATGAGGTAGATGATATGTGTAAAGTAGAAGCTGTGCGATGGGTATTATTAACTGAAAAAGATAATAATGACAGAAGTGGTTTATATGGTTATACTCAGCGTACTATGGCATATAATTCAAACAGAATAGAAGGAAGTACACTTACTGAAAATCAGACCGCATCATTATTTGAAGAGGGGTTTCTTCCTTCCACTGATTCTGTATATAAATCAAAAGATATTGAAGAAATGAATGGTCATTTTCTGATGTTTAATAAAATGCTTACAACTCTTGATGAAAAGTTATCAGAAGAACTGATTAAGAGTTTTCATTATGAATTGAAGGCAGGTGTTTTTGAGGATCGTGCTAATGGTTATGCGATAGGAGAATATAAGAAACGTCCTAATACAGTTGGTGGTCTTGTAGTTGCTTCACCTGATTCTGTATCGGGAAAGATGCAGGAATTATTATATTGGTATAATTCTAGTAAAGATATTTCACTCAGTACTTTAGCAGAACTTCATGCCAGATTTGAATACATTCACCCATTTCAGGATGGCAACGGCAGAGTTGGTAGAATGATTTTATTTAGAGAATGCCTGAATAATGATATAGTACCTTTTATCATTAGAAATGACAATCGTATAGAATATATCGTGTCACTTCATGAAGCACAGGTTAATGGTAATTATACAGGCTTGACAAAGTATTTTGAAAAAGAACAGAGGGAATACAAGACTCAATGTGATTATTTTGATGTAAATAATAGATATGTGTCTGCTATCAATTTTAGAAGACACAGTCAACAGCCACGACCCTAAAGGGTCGAGGCTTACGGAGTGATTCGTAAGCTGATATTAACATATCACTGTTGAGCAGAGTTATATTGATAAACTCTCGAAGAAAGTGAATATTTTTTGTATTTTTTGAGATCTGCCTGGAGAAAAAAGTTGATTTTATGGGATCTTTTATCTGTGTTCCCCGCGTATGCGGGGGTGATCCTGGATGGCTCAAAACTGGTAAAAATTCAGTATTGTGTTCCCCGCATATGCGGGGGTGATCCTACTTATACCATTACCAATGGTTTAACAGGTGTGTGTTTACAGTAACTGATCCAGATGGTATGGCAAAATCCTGGGCTGATGTAGATATCAGGCTAAAAGATGTGGGAGTTGCACCTGAGATCGTGGTAGATAGGTAAATACTGTGCGAACGTGAAGCGCTCATAATAGTATAGGGTAGTTCGCACCATGAATTTATATAAGGTAGAGGAATGAAAAATATTATTATAGTTGTAAATATGTAAAAGGAGCTTAACTTCTTTTGGCGATTGTATCTAAAACTCAATTAGATATTAGATAAAGCATTGTGCATATTTGCGGTCTCCTCCCGCAAGGGAGGAGTGGATTTAAACAGCGACATGAAGAATAAGCTTGTACAGAGGGAGTCTCCTCCCGCAAGGGAGGAGTGGATTTAAACAGTTGAGCTGATTGTAGACGGCGGAGACAATACCGTCTCCTCCCGCAAGGGAGGAGTGGATTTAAACAAGGATGGCAAGTGCAAAGCTCCGGAAGTTTTCCGTCTCCTCCCGCAAGGGAGGAGTGGATTTAAACGAGGAATATAGAATCTGACGCTGAACTAACCGTCTCCTCCCGCAAGGGAGGAGTGGATTTAAACTTTTTATGCTATGGTTATGCCATCCGTCCAGAGGTCTCCTCCCGCAAGGGAGGAGTGGATTTAAGCAGTATTCCGCTTTGTATGGGGATTCGTAAAAGCGTCTCCTCCCGCAAGGGAGGAGTGGATTTAAGCCAACATAGGCTACATAAAGATTATTCGGAGTCGGGTCTCCTCCCGCAAGGGAGGAGTGGATTTAAGCATTTCTCTTTGCATTAAGTGCCAGATTTCCATGGTCTCCTCCCGCAAGGGAGGAGTGGATTGATTTCAGCGGCCGGCTTCTGGAATATAAAAATAAAGCATACTTAAAATCCTGTGGTTCATTCGGCCACAGGGTTTTATTTTGTCTTTTTATCTGTGAAATAAATCAGGGTGTTAGGGGCGAAGCCCCTTGCTGTCGATCCGGTTTGCGGTCGAGGTGCTTTTTTGTAATGGTTACCGGAGCTTGCGAGGGCAACCATACACAAAAAAGCGTATCCTGTTAAGGTGTTATTTTACACTTTGGGTGCTTTACGGTACGAGATTTGAGATTTTTATATAGTGCTTTAGGAGTACTTGATTTTGAATTATAGAGACATATTTTATTCGTGTTTTATGATAATATGAATTATCAGAGTTTACATTTAAACCAAGATACGAAAATATGTTTGCTTAGTCTCATAATGAGACTAAGTTGAAATGAGACTTAAAATGCGAGGTACTTATATGGGCATTTGTGATTCGTGGTACGAAAAGTTAAAAAATCTGTTTTATTCATATGATTCTGCAACGAGGACTGATGATTCAGATCAAATAGATGATCAGAATAATCTTGAATCTGAATCATTAGATTCGTTATTCATTCCAGGCGGTGATAACTTTTCTGAGGATAAGAATAACGAATTACTGGACATTATCAAAGAAGGCATTTCTACATTCTTTGATAACAGACGTCTTATATTGTGTAAACAGAGTGAGATTGATTCTTTAAAGTCAAAGATTAAATCACTAGAACAGCAAAATAAGATACAGCAGGAACAGATTGATTCAGCTGGTTCGTTTGATCCATCTGTGCTTGATGATATAAAGCAGTATATGGATAATTTATCGATGGAGATTTTTGTATCTGATATCAGAGTAAAATCTGCTGATGGCAATGAGAAAACTGCTTCGTCTGATTTGCGTGATAATAAAAAATATTCGCAGTCTGATTTTGCTTCTGCTCCTGCAGTCTATCATTTTAAAAGGCCATCATGGTATACTCCGATTAAAAACGAGTTCAATGAATCAAATACAAAAATCAGGAATGCTTCAAAAACAGTTCCAGTCATTCACTCTTCTACTCTGTTCTGGAAAAAATTTGCGACAGATAAGAAAATAAAGGAACTTCCGGTCAAAGAAAAAGCTGATGTAGTTGATAATACAAGAAAAAACAATCTGGTCAAACTTATGAATGATGATACTGTATCTAATGAAGAAAGGTATATCAAGTATATGCTTCTTACTCCAGGTATGCCTGATGATTTCATGAAAATATTTACAGGAGCAGCTCATCTGGGCATAGATGCCAGAATACTTATTGAATATTTTGAACTTCCGCAGAATGAGTTTAATTATGATCTTGTGGCAGCTTATATGTCAGAATTACAAAAAGGAAATGACTATAATCTTCGCAAGGAATTTGCCAGAGAACTTATTAAAGGTGAATGGTATATTACATCTAATGAAAATGGAAGGACTGTGAAATACCAGGTTGTCCCACAAAGTGAATTACAGAGCCTTAAAAAGACTCTTGATATGATTTTTGAGTTTGTTCGTGTCAATCATGATGGATTTGTAATTCCTAATACTGAAGATTTAAAAGAATCTGACACTGCTATTGCTTTAACTACAGATGGTGACACTGATACATCTCCGGCTGCCAATGATTCGCCTGATGAGCAGTCATCTGATGATAATATGCAGGACGATGAGTATGAAGTGCCTTCTGATATCGACTATTCTACTATGTAAAGGAATAACTATATGAAACGTTACAATCTGTCTATGCCTGATTCTGAGGCTGTAATTTTTGAAAATCTTGCATCAGAAAATAGTATGTCAAAATCCGCTTTTTTAAGGATTTTACTAGCAAATTATCAGAATAATATACCTGATTTTATTGAAAACAAAGAGGCTATCAAACTTGAATCAGACATTATAACTCTGCTTAAAAGTTTTCTTTTACAGGATAAGGTGTCTGATTCTGATAAAATCTATCTGTATGAGAAACTAAATACTCTTGAGAATCTATTTAAAAAAGCATAATGAGGTGAAATTATATAAAACTGAAAATTATTATCCATTGTTTTAATACAATTTCTGTGCCTGTATATTTGGTATTATTTTGATGTACTGATAATTGATCTGATTATATACTGAAGGAGGTCGCTATATGACTATTTTAAGTACAACTATATTGGCTAATTTATTGACTTCAAGTGCGGCCATGTGGATTACCGCAGGCATATTGTTTGTAGCCCTGACATTAGTCACGGTGCTAATGGTTGTGCACGAAGGCACAGAAGAAGAAGGATATGATAAGCGGCTGATCGGCATAGCGGCAGCATCTGTTGCAATCGGTCTTTCTCTTATTGCATATGGCTCGACAGTCTGTGAGAAAAAAGATGTATATAGAGATACCGTAGCCGTAATGAATAGGAAAAACGATATCCTGACCATAGTGCCGTTCTATGGTAACACAGATGATACCTATGCAAATGTATATTTCAAACATGACAGTTCTGATGTTGTCACCGAAAAAACTATCGGTCATGTTAGATTCGATAAGAAAGCCAAAAATCTCAGCATAGGCAAAGGCAAGTATAGCGGTCATGTCCTTATAATACCGTATTCATATATACATCCCGAAAAGATACCGAAAAACATTTTTGAGGACACTGAATAGTTTTACTAACATTGTACAGATAGCTAAAAATATCATTGTAGGAAGGAGCTGAAAGCGTGATATATTTTATCAATCTCTATAAACTTGCCGATAATCTAAAAAAGGCCAGCAGACATATTACAGTGATCGATTACACTTACAACTGCGTGAGCTGTCAGATCGTTGTCCACCGTCTGTCTTTACCTTATCAGAAGATCTGGCCAGTAAAGCTGTCATTCTATAATCTGGCTGATCATGCTCATGATTTTTCCTGCTATGCAAACAGAGTTAGAATGAGTTTTAACGCTGAAGAATTGACGGCGTTCTTTCATATAACAGATATAAGACGTATTAATATGCGACAGGTCATTGAATCTTTTTATAGCGATTTTGACCAGTCTGTGAATACTGAAATACCTGACAGATATGATGGGGATGACAAGAACGCCTTAAACCGATATATCTATGAAAATGAGTCTATTTATGACAGGAATAAAATATATCTTTGCGGCATCCGGAAGGCTCATGGGGTAAAAAGTGCATTGAATGAGGATAAAGCCGCTGTGCGATATCCCGAAATATATTCTTATTTTGCTAAAGATAGCACAGTGGAATACGTTTTCTCAGAAGATAAGTGCCAAGAATCATTCTATAATCCAGCTATCATGCATGATTTGTGGAGGAATTTTCATGAATAGTACTGTTGAGATTCAAATGATACCGCACAAAGGAGCCCTGAAACCGGATGAGATGGAAAAACTGTGGAATATGTACACAAATGACGGATACACGCAGGCAGAACTTGCGAAGAAATTCAGAATAAGCCAGTCAACGGTCTCAAACTGTATCAGCAGGGTAAAATATTGCCATGAGATGAAAGAACTAAAAGAGCTAAAAAAACTGAGTAAATTCAGACTGAAAGGAGAATAATTATGAACAATACCATAAGCCTGACAGCAATGCCTGAAACAGAGGCTGAAAACAATGATACGATGCTCATTTTATTTGAGAAGTGGGTAGAGGAAAAAGATAAAATAAAGAACGGAGTGCTTGTTTCGGAAGACGGATATATCGTCCTCAGAGGGACGTATGGTGTTCGTGCTTTCAGTCCGGCAGACACAGAATTCGAGGCAGGCATAGATGCACAGACCAGGGCGTATATAAAAACCTATGGCAGACCGCACCCGATCTCATTCGGAAATGAATTAAGTTCGGCGGTATTTACCATATACCCTGTCATGTATGATATCAGGACGTGGGATGTTTATCCCGGACAGAGCTTCGTAGAAACACGGAATGATTTTATCTATGACCTGTTCAAAGCCTATACGGATGCCGGATTGAACAGCCGGCACACAAAGAATCCGTATAAGTGCAAGAGCTTTATGGACATGCTCGAAACGTTCAACGGTGAGATACAGGACAAGATCAGATGCTATGAAACTGTAGAGCTGCGATGAGACGGCCTCTGTGGTAGAAGGAAAAAATGTAATGAAAGGTATTATTTGCAAGGTCTGGAATATAAAGGGTAATACTAGTATAAATAAGAAGACTACTTCTGCTCAGGTCAAGGACAGTATATCTTATATTCTTAATGATGAAAAGACTCGTTCTGAACTTAAAATGACTGGTTCTCCGATAAATGATCCGGCAGCACAGATTGAGCGTGAATGTCAGTATATTGAAAATGATATAAAAACTGTAAATGGAGCTCTAGTTGGAGTGAATAATCTGAAATCCTCAGATATTACAACAGCTGTATCTGAAATGATGGATGTTAAGCGTTTTTATGGGAAGCTTGATGGACGAGCTGCTCTTCATGGTGTAATCTCTATCGACAGCTCTCTTCATTCTTCTGATGATGCATCTAAATTACTTCAGTTATGTCATGATGTCATGGATGAAGTATTTCCTGATAATCAGTCTATTTTTGCGGTTCATACAAATACGGATAATCTTCATGTACATTTTATTATCAATTCTGTAGGACTGAATGGAAAGAAAATTCATCAGGATAAAAATTTTGTTAAACAGGTCTTACAACCTTGTGTTAATAAATATGCTGAGAAATATGACTTTCCAGTTAATGAGGAATGGAAAAAGAAATATGATAATTCTGCTCTCTCATTTACTGAATTAAAAATTCAATACAGGAAATATATTGATGAAGCCATAGAAAATTCTGAATCGATTGATGAATTTTTGAAGTGGCTTAATGGGAAAGGAGTTTCTGCTAATTTAGGGAAATATCTATCTGTAAGATTCAAAGATCAGAAAAAAGCCATGAGAAGTGGCCGCCTTGGATATAATTACAGCGTAGATATGATAGCAGAAAGGATTCGTACTAAAAAATCTCCGCTTACTACTACTTCTGTTTCAGACCTTGTACCTGAACATTCTGTAGATGAATTAGACCATCGTCCTTACAGAAAAATGAAGAGATATGCAGATATGACATCTGAAGAAAAAAAACAAGCTATAGATATGCTTCGCCGTGGACTTAATCCTTGGAGAATTCATTCAAAGCAGAACTGGCAGCTTAATAAATATATTGATCAGGAAAATCAGGATAGAAATGCAGCTGCTTACATAAAAAATTATTCTCCAGGAGGTAAACTTTCGGATGTCAAAACTGAACTGCTCAGAATAAGGAGCGTATTAAAAGAAGAAAAGAAAGAACTTAAGCTGCAGAAAGTAAAATACAAACCTATCATAGATATCTACAGTGAAATGAAAGATATTGAGAAAAAGGCTTATCTGTATGAACATGAAGGTCATTCGGAGTTTAAAAAAGAACATGACAGATATCAGTTTCTTTCGAAAAAGTTATCAGTAGTTTATGATAAAGATGTTTATGATGTAGCCTCATTTTTGTCAGATTTTAACAATAAATATAAATATATATCAGCTCAATTGGATGAAGTATACAGACAGTACGCTGAGGTAAATGCTCTTTCTAAAAATCCTAGATATGATTCTGTTGATACTGATACATTACGTGGATTTATTGGATATGATGAAGCTGTAAATGATGCCAAGTATGGACTACTATCATCTGATACATCATATGTGGTTTCTGATGATTCAGAGAACATAATTAAGGTTGAACAGTTTGCTGATGTTAATAGCAAAGGAAAGGCAGTCCTGAATTTTAAACTTACAGTACTTGATCAAAATGGTCGTGTAATTGATTCAGTAAGCAGTATGGATAACGGATATATGTTTGTGAAAAAAATGAGTGAGTATTCATCTAAGTATGAATTTTATAGTGACTTGAAAAAGACAGATTCATTTAACAAAGCATTATCCTTTATTAAGCAAAGTAATCGAAACTATAGCAATGATGCGGTGAATCCTGAAAAAAATAAAATAAGCAGTATTTCATTTACGCAGGCTGTCAATCATAATACATCTGAGATTGGTTCGGCTCACTATATTGCTAATATCACAGATCCTGAAAAAGGATATTTCAGGATCACAACTGAAAAAGATTATATAAGGATTGATTATTTTGATAATAATAACAATATGGTACTTACAGAAAGTGTGCCTGGGTTTGATAACCGGACGTCTGATGGTTGGAAGACATTAAATAGGTTGTCAGATATGTTCGGCTTTGAAGGCAGAAGCTCGCTATGTTTTGACAATAAATCAGATTATGACGATTATGTGGCAGATAGAGAACGTCAAAAACAGACTGAGAATAGTAATAAGAACAGGAATGAGAAACATATATGAAACTTGAATATGATAAATCTAAAGATACTGTATTAAGAGATTGGATAGGTACATACACTGTTACTTCTATGTACTTTCTTCCAGATTTCAAAGATAAATTTGTAGATCTCCGGTCAAACCTTGTTGATCTGAATGATGCTCTTATCAAGAAATGTATAGTTGGTACAGAGCAAGATTTTCTAATGCTTATGCAGAAAGCAAAGGAATATCTATTTGCTACGATAGATAATAATGGGCTGATCACTATGCTGCTGTCTCTGTTTCAGGATTGTGTATTTGGATATTATGTACTTACTCCGCTTATAAAAGATCCTATAGTCTCTGATATAAAAGTATATTCATGGGACCATATTACGGTAAAAGTAAATGGTGACAGGTATCTGACAAATATTAAATTTTTTGATGAAGATGATTATAACAGGTGGTATGACAGACTGTTGCGGATTAATCGATTAGACAGATCTATTGATGGGGCTTTGAATAATTTTACTGATAGAAAAAGTATCGATTCATTTTATATGAGGGTCGATATTCAGAAAGAGGAAGTTACATCATCTAGTCAGAACATGCTCCATATACGAAAAACACCTACAGTCAAATATACGTGGCAATATCTTGTGGATAATAAAATGCTGGATGATAACTGTATCGAATATCTCAGGGACAGAATAGTTAATGGATATGGTTTTTTAATCTCTGGTAGAGGCGGTTCAGGGAAAAGTACTCTCCTCAATAATATGATAGACATGATACCGTATGAGGAATCGGTGCTTATATCACAGGAAAATGACGAACTATATTCCGATGTACACCCACAAATACAATTCGAGCATCCGCTCGATCATAAATCTGATGGTAAGGAGACACGCTTCACGCTTGAAGATGAACTACGGCTCGGACTTCTGCAGGATATAGATGACTTCATAATCGGTGAGATTAAGGGCGGTGAGGCTTTATATGTATTTACCACAGCAATGAGTACAGGTGCTAGATTTATGGGAACCATACACAGCAATAACTGCCGTGGTTCGGTCAGGCGTCTCGCTCAACTTGCAAAGTATATATCAAACTATACTGTTGAATCACTTGAAGAAATGCTTACTGCTACTCCATTCTGCCTTATTCATATGTCTCATTTTCATATAGACGAAATACTTGAGATCGTCGGCTGGGATGAGAAAAAAATGGAACTAGAGTATAAAGAGGTGTATTCAGAATAATCAACTTAGTCTCATTGTGAGACTAAGAGTACAAACGTTTGCTTAGTCTCATTGTGAGACTAAGTTAAACGATGAGACTTAAGGAGAAAAATGTATGTCGTTATTTAAAAGTAAATCTGAAGAAGAATTGAAACGAGAGAACTATAATGGCAAATGCATGTATATTTCTGCCGGCTATTCTATGGGACTAGATTATATTCAACCTGATGATAATATGTTTTGCCTTCAGGACAATACGTATCTAAAAGTTTACAGTATAGAGAAACTGGGCTTTTCAGATGTCATCAAGTTTGTTCGTGTGCTAAAAGCTGAGAACAGTGAATTAGAACACCGTATTTCAATCTTTCGTGATGGCTATAATATTTTTTCTTATCTGTCGGTCTACTGTTCTTCAGATGATGCATATGATGCTGATGCAATATTTAAAGAATGGGAACAAAAATATCTGAAATTGTTGAATGCTACATTTGGACAGATGATTCCAATAAAGGTCAATGAAGTGGTAAATACAGGCAGTTCATTTTACCTCAATTCTGGTACTAAAAAATATTATCAGAATGGTTTCTATTTCAGCGACCTAAGAAAAAATGATGATCTGAAGGACATATTTCTTCCACACGACAGATTGGAAACCATTGATGACAACAATATCTGCCGATGGGTGGAATACTTTTCAGAAAACAATAAAGGCTGTGTAAAGAGATTGTTTTCTATGTCTGAAAGAGTTGGATTTTATATTGATTTTCAGTTTTTCGATGAAAATGAACTGAAGGATATAGTTGAATATTTGAAAAAATCATATAATTATCCGGCTGCTAACTGCACTGATATTCTTCGCTGTTCTGTCGCATTTGATATCTTCAAGACTACAGATAAGAAAAAAGAAGAACTTGAGGATGAACTGATTAAAGCCGAACGTGATATGCATGATATTTTTCTTCCAGGTGATGAGACAATCAGACTTGGTATCGAATCCTTAGGCATTGTTAAATCTGATTCGATAATGAGAAATGTATCGTTAAAGTATTTGAATGATTTTTTGAGCTAAGAAAGGACATGATGATCATATGGCATTAGATTTTACTTCAAGATACGCTAGAACAAAAAAATACGATAATACACTATTTGATGAGCCGTCCTGCACTCAGGAGCTTTTCCCTGTGAAATCGGTTGATCCATCAGGTATATTTGAACTGAATAATAACCTGTATTCTAAAGCCTATATCCTTTCTGATATAAACTTTACAGGAGTGACAGATTCAGAGCAGAAAGAGATTATCATCAACTTTAAAAATATTCTGAATTCTATGAGCTGCCGCTTTTCATACTGTGTTGCGAAGGAAAGCACCGATGATGTTAAGTATAATCAGAATATGCTTTACAAACATCAGAATGATCAGCTTGACTGGCTGCGTGATGATTTTAATGAAGTCATCATAGGAAAAGTAAAAGAAGCCAAGCAGGGATTGTATCAGACTATCTACCTTACTCTTACTATCAAGAGTGAGTCATTCAAGGACGCAAAGACTGAATTTGGTAGTATTGAATCTGTTCTGAGGAGCATGTTTATGTCTATGGGGACAAATGGCCTTGCCGGGTCTAAGATGGAAGCAATGACATTGAATGAACGTATGCAGAGATGGTATAATCTGACGCATCTGGGAATCAGGTCTGATTTTAGCTATAATTTTGAGACAGAAATCCGTCAGGGACATTTCTGGCAGAATACTGTTGCTCCTGATTCTATAGAATTTTTTGATGAATATTTTGTGCTTAATGGCTGTCAGTATGGCAAGGTGTTATGGATATCGAAGTATGCAAATACAATGGATTCAAATATAATGTCACAGCTGTCAAAGGTTAAATGCACAAGCTATATAACTCTTAATTCTGAGCTTATCAGTAATGATGCATTAAAGCAGGAACTGATAAAGAAGAGTTTCAGAGTGAATCGTGAGATCAGTTCACAGAATAAGAAGAATGTCAAAAATCAGAATTATTTTGCTGAGGCAAGCCGCTCGTCTCTTGATAATAAGAAAAAGATTGAGGCTCTTGATAAGGAGATAACTGATGGCGATGATCATTTCTTCAATACGACGGTTCTTATACTGCTCATAGCATCATCTGAAGTTGAACTGAAATCTGCGGCAGATACCATTTACAAGTATGCCAACAATAACAGTTATGATATTTCAAACTGCTTTGGAAAACAGAGAGAAGGAATTAATTCAGCGTTTATATTTGGAGCTCAGGAATTCAAACGCTGCGTAAATTTTTCCGCACCATGTCATGCAATGTTCATGCCATTTAAGACACAGGAAATATCCGACCCTAATGGCACATTCTATGGTGTTAATCAGATATCACAGAATGCAATATTAGGAGACAGAAAGAGAAAAGACCTGTTGAATAAAAATGGCATCTTCTCAGGTAAATCTGGAGCAGGTAAATCAGTGTTTGTAAAACTTGAGATACTTTCTTCTCTTATCGGTCATCCTGAGGATAAGATCATTATAATCGATCCGCAGAATGAATATGGAAAGATAGCTAAACTTCCGGGTGTAAATGGGTCTGTTATCAAGTTTGATAATGAAAAGGAAATCTATATTAACCCTATGGACGTTGATTTTGAAAATGTGGACTATTCCCAGCTGCAGCAGATAATAAGCGACAAAAGTGACTTCCTGCTTACACTTATTTCAAGCTGCATACATAGACCACTTGATCCAGATGAACAGGGTATACTTGACAGTGTTATCAATAGGGTGTATTCAGACAACTTTTCATTCAGAAGAAAGATTAACGGAATAAATGATCTTGCCACCTCAGAGTTTTCGGTTCCTAATTACATGAAAAAACATAAAGGTTCTGTATCTGTAGATAATGAACTTAGCAATGATGAACAGATAAAGGCATATTCTCCTATGCTTCAGGATATATATCAGGAACTGAAGGATATGGAAAATAATGAGACTGCTCATAATCTAGCCAGCTACATGAATATCTTTGTAAATGGCTCTCTTAACCTGTTCAATCACAGGACTAATGTGTCACTTGATTCGAGATTTCTCGTATTTAATATCTCAAAGCTAAAACAGAATCTACGTGATACCTGTATCCTTGTAATGCTTGAAATCGTAAGAGATCAGCTGAAAAAGAACTTTGCACAGGGAATGTACACAAGGATATATATTGATGAGTTCCATGAACTGTTAGGGCAGAAATCAATAGCCGAGTTCGTAGACAGACTCTGGCGAGAAGTCCGTAAAAATTATGGAATGATGACAGGAATCACACAGAAAATATCTGATTTGTTCAGTAAGAATAATGACATAAATCTTGATGGTATATTCGGTAATTCTGAGTATTTTGTGCTATTGTCCCAGGATTCACGTGACCATGATACTTTGAGAAAAGTATTTCCATCTATCAGCCCTGCCCTGTTTTCATATGTGGTTGAAGCAGAAAGCGGTACAGGACTTCTTAAGCTTGGAAATGTATCAGTACCATTTGATATAAAAATACCTGATACATCACATCTTTATAAGATGATTAATACAGATGATAATCAGCGGTTTGATGATGACTGAGGTGACTTATGAGTATCGGTGGCGATAGAAAGACAGGCCCTTTTAATTCTTCAAAAAACAGCAGCTCTGCATTCAGTAGAGAAAAAATGTTTGACAAAGTTCATGGACCTGTATTTAATTCAAAAGAACATATTGGCAAAGATGCTGCGGAGGACAGTGTTAAGAGTAGCCCTGACCTGTCATCTGCGGCCGAAAAAGCACTAAAGTCTAAAGCAGTAGAAAGCAATAAAGAGCATAAAGTCGGTAATGTTAAATCCGCTATTAAGTCTGATGTAATCGATAATACCGTTCGCACAGTAAGAGATATTACAACTGACAATGGACAGAGTGCTTCTTCTAAAGCAGACAAGACTGTTGAAGACTACTTTATTCACAAAGGGAGACAGGCAACATATGAAGCTGAACAGTATAAGGAAGAATTAAAAAACCTACAAAGATCAGATTCATCAGATTCGGATGACGAATCTCTGTTTAAAGAAGATAACAATGATTCTCTATTCAAGGAAACAAAACAGGCTGACGTTAATGATATACCTGATAAAAGCATGTCTGAAAACTCCGTAAAATGGATAGATGAGGAACTTACATTTAATGATAACAGAATACTTAGCGGGCTATCATCAGATAAGGAAAGAGATGAACTGGTATCATTAAGAGATTCTATTCAAAAGGGTAATTTGTCATATGAGAATCTCTTTGAGAAAAATGTTCATATACATTCTAACAATGGAAGTCATAGAGACTATTCTACTTCATATATAGACTATCTTCATTCCAAAGGAATGTCAGATGATGATATCAAAGTCTTTTTTGGTATTGATTTTGATAAGATCGAATCTCCTTTAAGCAATGTCAGTGATTACGCCTGGACGTCTAAAGACGGTCAGTCAAGCGGTCAGACGTCTGTATTTGTTTCTGATGCAGAATGCAGAGAAGCGGCTTTCGATTCTATAAAGGATAATTTTATTGAGAAAAAAGATGAAAAGGAGTCATTATTTCTCGAAGATAAGGCTGATCCTGATGATTCTGTAAGATTTACTTATGATACAGAACAAAAAAATACTATACGTAATTCCGAAGAAATGAGGTCTGAAAAAAACTTTGGAAATGCTGAGTCTTCTGTGGATAGAAAATCCAGTGCCAGTACTAGGAGTCATTCAAAAAAAGAGGAACAGTTAAACAAGAAAAAGAAATCGAGTCAGAAAAAAGCGGCAGCTTCTTACGCTCTGGCTACAGCATTAAGAGCAAAAAGAAACGCACAGGATGAACTTGAATCGCAGGGGGCAGATGGCAGTGACCTTTTGTCGGCAGGTAGCGGCGGTGCTCTAAAAATAGCTGGCAGCCTCGCAAAAGATGCTGCAGGCTATCTTGGTAAGCTCATTGTTCAGAAATTTGGTAAGTATATTGTAATTGGGTTGCTTATTATTACCTTAATCGTTGTCTTTGTCGGTGCTCCTGTATTTCTCATTATGTCACCTACTCTCATGGCGGTTCGTGCAGGTGTTGACAGTGGTGATGATAACAGCATAAATGCCAATGACCTTGAACTTGATGTTGATACAGGCGGTAAAAGATTTCATTCTTTGTCATCTTCAAAGATAGAAGATATAATGAACCAGGTCAAGAAAGAATATCCTGATGTGTCAGATACGGTAGTTGATGCCTTATATTATGCACTTGACAAAGTGGGATGTGAATATAATCAGGACAGACGGATGAATCCTGGGGTGTACGACTGCTCGTCTCTTGTATTCAGAGCTTATAAATCGGCAGGTCTTCTCCTTCCATGTGATAACGCAAACTGGGCTCCGGTAGCTGCTAATCTCTGCTATAGCCTGGAAAATCAGGGCAAATCAGTGGATTCACTATATCCTGGTGATCTGCTTTTCTATGGTCCACATAATAATGGAAGGTGGAGAGGAATCTATCATGTGACAATGTATGTAGGTAAGATAGATGGCGTTGATATGGTTGCAGAGGCTTATGGAACAAATTATGGAGTGGTATTTCAGCCAGTACGTACAAAAAGACTTGTCAAAATATGCCGTCCGGTAAAGTAAAACCTTGATTTTGGTGGAGTTTTCGACATAGTTTATTTTAACTGACCAATTGTAACAAGGCTTTGTTTTAACAAATACATTAGCAGATACTCTTTGGTATTATTTCTTTAGTAATTGTAGTCTTGTGTTTATTCTGAAAGGAACAGTGTATGGAATTCAGAAGCAATCAGGTTAATGTTGAGGGAACAAGGGCTTCTCCATGGAAAGAGAACATTCCGATGTACATCTTCGGCTTTGTATTTCTTTCCTATCTGTCTATTCTCTTTGGGGCGGCTTACACGGATGGATGCGGCTTGACACAGTGGCTGAATCAGTTTAACAGACTTGTCCTTGTGGAACATCATTTTATAGTCGGTTTTACTTCTGCTACTCCTAAAGTTCTGCTGTTTGTATGGTGTGTATATTTTCTGGTAGTGATTTATTCGGCTACAAGATATACACACCCGTTTGCAGGTAAGGAATATGGAGATGCAAAATGGGGTAATCCAATAGAGTTTTCAAAGGAGTGTGGCAATCATGATCCGTCAAACTTCGTTCAGGTAAATTTTGGAGAGAATAAAGCACCTGATAAACCAGTAATGGTTAATACTCATAACTACTGGATGGCTGAAGGTACTTATGTGAGCATTGACAACAAAAGAACAAGTAATCTCAATATTCTTCTTGTCGGGCCGCCTGGTACAGGTAAATCATTCAGATTTGCAAGACCAATCCTGTCACAGTTATGCGGAAGCTTTCTTGTTACTGATCCTAAAGGCGAGTTATCAGATGAAACCGGACAGTTCTTTGAAGATAACGGATATGAGCCGCTGATTCTTAATGTGGAGTCTGAAGAAACAATGGCAAACAGCATTCATTTTAATCCATTTAGATATCTTCATTCAGAATCAGACCTTATGTCTCTATCTCAGATACTATTCAAATCAACGTCAGATCCTAATGCAGATGGCGGTGGTAATGATGCTTTCTTTGAGCAGTCTGCTGAAACTCTTATGACTGATATCTTTTATCTTATGTTCTATACATATGACAGGAAGGATCAGGACTGGGTACATTTTGTAGAGCTTCTTGAGAGTACACTTGTGAAGAGTGATCCTAAGACAGGTGGTATAGATAACTCTGACGAAAATGGTATTTTACAGAGGTTTGAAAAAGCTAATGATAAGTGGCGAAAGGGTGAAATAGATGGCATAAAGCATACAGAGGATCTGAAGGGCATAGTAGATGTCAGAAAGTTCTACAATGGAGCTCAGGAGACTACATCATCTATTGTAGCTTCACTTGATACACATTGTAGATATATGAAACTAGACTGTGTTAAAGAACTTCTTTCTGAAGATGACATAAATATAATTGAGAATTTTGGTTACTGTAAAAAGACGAAACGCTGTCCGACAGGAAAAAGAATTCTGTACCTCGTTACATCAGAGAACAAAAGATATTTTGACTGGATTCCATCAATGATCTATTCAATATTCTTTGAACAGCTGTATCATCTGACAGGGACTGATCCATCTCTTAATAAGACATTGCCAGAACATCTTACATTCCTTATGGATGAGGCTAACAATGTAACTCTTCCTGACGGGTTTGTTGACCTTACATCTACAATGCGTTCAAGAGGCATGAGTGTAATACTTATATTCCAGAACCTTAAACAGATAAAGAACAAGTTTCCGAAGAATGATATGGACAAGAACCTTATCGGTAACATGAGTTTTGTGGATATCCTCGGAGCACCGGATAATGATTCTTGTAAAGAACTTTCAGAACTGTTTGGTAAGACGACAATCAGAAAACAGACTACAGGTGATACATCTGGTGGTCAGGGCAGCCATAGTAAGAATGAGGATGTATTGGAAATGCCTTTGCTGTCTCCTCAACAGATTTTCGCTATGGATAAAGACGGGCCATGTGCTATCGCTATCAAGGGTGCGGATCCGCTATGGGTCAAGAAATGTCAGTTTCAGAACAGTCCGCTTCTTCCTCTGCTTACAAGGAAAAATCCTTATAAGATGAGAAGAAGAGAAAAAATAGTATCACAAAATTTTGATCCTGATAAGTCATATCTTGATCAGCTGCCAAAAGTGTATGTCGGAAAGGCGGCTAAAGACCTGTTAGATGAATGCTACAATCAGAATATCAGGGTATGTAAATTTACTGATGAAGACCTGGATGCGGTTTCAGTTCTTGAATATGGCAATTACAAGCTGCCTGATGGTGATGCTTCTACAGAGACATACTGGAAGAGTATTGAAAAAAATTCATCGAAAGTAATGAAATCTATATCTGATAATTATGTGAGATTGTCAGATTATACGAATGATCAGGTTCTTTTGGTACAGTTTTTACTGAACAAGGGATTTAATAAATCACAGATAGCCGCATTAGATGGCCTTATCAAATATGGAGTAAGTCAGGATGAACTTCTTTCTTACTTTAATTGTACTATGGCGGCTTATGAAATCAGAAAATTTGCGGACAGACTTCTTGAGATAAAAAAGAAGACATTCTCTTCCGCAGCTTCTGCATGAAGATTGGAGGTTTTTATGTTTAAGAAGTGTTTAGGTGTTTTAATGTCACATGGAAAAAGAATGTTTCGAGGTGGTATTGCCGGAGTAATGACTGTCATGTCATTCTTCGGATTTCCTGTAGTGTCTTTTGCTGGACCACAAGGAGGTACCCCTGGAGGTGGCGGTGGTTCATATACAAAACCGCTTGATTCATTAAAAACGATTCTTATTACCGTATTAGGAGCGGCAGGTGGCGCCGTCCTGGCATATGGTATATATTCAATCGCTAAATCGGTAAAGAAACAGGAGCAGGGTGGTATTGAAGATGCTATAGGAACGCTTGTGATGGGCGGTATTATGGTCGGAGGAGCTACTATTATACGCCTTCTGGTATAACCTTAGTTAATAAGGTATAAGGAGTTAGATTTTATGGATGGACTTATTAAAGCATTATATAACGCAGGCTTTACGGTATGGAACACCATAGTCGGACTTGCTATGACGCTTTTTACTACGTCCCCAACTTCTCTTGATGTTTATAATATCGCACATAATATATACAGTTCAATACAGGATATAACTATCCCTATTGCTATAGTTATCTTCCTTATCGGGTGGCTTAAGGCTGTTTGTCAAGGGCCACCTGAAAGAACTGCCCATGATATGTTTGGAGTGCTTTTCAGATTCTGTTTAGTGGTCGCTATTGCTGCTAATCTGTGGACAGTAATGGGATATGTGATTCAGGTTACAGATGGAGTTACTAATGCTATAGCAGATAACTCCGGTAATGCTACTTATGAACTGAGTCTCGATCAGACATTATCTTCGGCAATCGATGCAATTTCACAGACACCTTCTTCTGATGATATAGACTGGGATATAATGCATCCATTCATTTCATTCGGTAAGTTTGTTACTGTATGGGTTACATGGTTTCTTACATATATCGGATATCTTATTGCTGCACTCATAACGCTTGGTATTATGGTCTACTGCTCTATAGCTATTCTCAGCCAGGCTTATCAGAGGATAATTAAGCCACTTGTTGTTCTTCCGTTTATGGCTATATCATTTGGATTTGCTGCCGGACAGGGGGAAGGCGAACGAGTCGCTATAAATTATTTCAAAACGATAGTCGGCTTCCTATTGTCAGGTGCATTTATGGTTGTAGCAGTAAAAATCGGTGTTGCACTTACCATGTCGGGAGATCTTTCATTGACACTTTCGGCAGATGCATCTGATGGTACTACGGTTATGTTGCTTACATGTATAAGGAATATGGTTACTCCGGTAATTACCCTTGGTATTGTAAAATCTACAGACAGTATCATGAGTAGAATATTCTGATAAATGCTTATGAAAGAGTAGGAAAGGGTGGTATTATATTATGGCTTCAATGAACAGAAATGTGGATCTTGAGGAAATTGGAAACGATGCTCCTCTTGGCCTCGAATTTCTTAAATACCAGACTACGTTTCAGAAAGTCTGGATGGTAAGTATGATAATCGGCGGGGTCAGCCTTATGCTTGTCGGAACATTCCTTTTTAAAATCAATATAAATATCTGCATACTGTTTGTATTTATACCTCTCATTTTTGGAGTATTATTTGGAGCTAACTATAATCAGGACTTTACAGTATTTCAGTATATTGTTCATTCGCTGAAAAAATCATCTGTCCGATTCGTATTTAATTCATCAGAGTCCAAAAATGGCCTTATGAAAATAAAAGAATATGAGAATACTACATTCAACAGGACTGATAATGATGAAGACTTTGATACATATTATAGAAATGTCAAGAAGAGACTTATTACATTTTGTGTGGTTATTGTATGTATTATAGCTGCTGTTGTAGTTTACAAAGCAGTGAAGAACAAGGAAGATGAAAATCTACAACATCATACGGCCAGTGTAAATGTAGTTGTTGATGATTATAAGGATGTGACATTGCTATGAGAAAGAAAAAAAATAATGGTAAAATTAAACTGATACTGTCAGGGGTGCTTCTGGCATTCATAGTGATTGTCTATATATTGCTTGCAAATAAAGACAAACTTGCAGATATACTTCCTACTGCAGAAAGTACTGCCGAAGAAAATATGCCTGATTCGGTCATCTCATCTTTGGATGATATGGTAGATGGGCAGTTCTATGTAGAGTCCAAAAATTCATCAGGAAAAACAATCTATACTGCCGTACAGTATGGAAATGCTAACTGGACAAAGAAATATGATGCTACAAATACAGCTAATTCAATGTGGTTTAATGCCGGAGAAGATGAAAGTATACCGACAGTAAAAAGTGATACGAAGCTGTTATTTCATTCTACATTAATGGTACCAACAGAAATCACATGGGAGAGATACGCTGATTATGGTTATAGTATCGGTATCAGCAACTTATATTATGATACAAGCGGTCACTATTATCTTGAATCTGATGACAAGAAAGGTTTTCAGGGATTCATAAACCCTGATTCATCTGCCACTGTATTAAATGATTACAAGGATTATGACCGACTTTTCCTTGATAAGGTAGGAAATACCAAGATCGATTCAGAATCAATGTCACCATCCGGATCTGTATTAGGGCTTAACAAGAATAAGGATTATATCTGCTCGTTCTATACGGGGACATATTATCAGGATTTCAGATTGAAAGCTGATACAAGGGTATTCAGTCATCTGGAGAATTATACAACGTATGGCTATAGCTTTCTTCACTCTAACTGTATTGAAATCACAATACCAAGGTGGTTAAAATCAGGCTATTATCTTATCAACAATTACGGCCTTATCCGTTATGTGTCAAAAGATGATGAAGCCTCATACAATGGGGAGACATACAATGAATCCATAGACTGGAATGATACTCTTATTAAATATGATGAAAAAGGACGGGTAACATATGATCCGACAGGTGATAATGGAGCTGTAAATAATTCAATGACTACTAATGGCAATAGTTCATCTGAAACACAATCATCTACTGAGTCACAGGGTAACAGTGCATATTCGTATGATCCGTATGCTTCAGTAAAGTCTCCTGAAGAAACAAGCACTACAGATGCTGACGATGGAGATGAGGGAATAGATGACAGTGAATATGATGACCAAGATATACCTGATGATGGGACATCTGATGACATTGAGTAATAAATATTTGTACATTTGACATAAATGATCAAGGAGTAAATGTTATGGCTTATGAATCAAAAATCATTGTAAAGGAAGATTTTGATAATAATCAAAACTACAAGAACGCACTCGATAATATCCACAGGACGAATCAGGTATTCTATGATCAGTTCATCAACGTGTTGAATTATAAGCCTGACTTCAGAATCAGCGAGAAAGTCTTTTATTTTATGGCTGATGATGGATGCAGGATGCTTAATGATACTTTTGGATTCATATCTCGTGAAGATGAGAGAAATAACCTGAAGCAGGATTTATATGCGAATCTTTTCAAAATATATTTCAAGGAAAGCTATTTTACGGCAGAGTGGATTGCGTGGATCATCACCTATTTTACTGAAGATAATTCAGAATACAAACACTACGAACTTGATGATTTCAATGTGGTAATGGATGATGTAGCAATCAATAGATATCCTCTTGATGTAACTAAGCGAAAGTTCAGAGAGGAACCTGACCTGATCAGACTGGCAGATTTCTTTTCTGAACCATATACAGGAGAATCTGGAACAGAAGGGGAATTCGGTACAAATAAGGAAAAAAAGAGTGAGTCAGAGAATGTATCGAAGGATAACTATAAGAACAGTTCGGATGAAAGAAATGAACTTAGAGACAGCGATTCGCCATCAGCTGATGATAAAAAGGTGCTTTCAGAAAGGAAGAAAGGCGGTTTGAGTTTATCTGATGATCATGGAAATGACTTCATGAGTCTCCTCAATACTCTATTTTCTGATACAAAAGATTTTATCGAGGTTGAAACACCAGATCCTGTAGATAATCTGAGCACGAAGTTTAACCGTATTTCGGGAACGTTACAGCAGAGCGTTACAGACCTTACAGGGTGTGTCACAGACATTTTCAGAGAATGGGAAAAAGACAGAGCACAGATTGAGAAACTTTCTAATCTGTTCAAGGTTGTACAGAAGATAGATCTTTCATATAAGGAAAATCTTCGCAAAAAAGATGAGTATATTGGTGAACTTGAGGCAAAGATAGCTAAACTGGAATCAGAAGTTGTAGAAGATAAGAAAATCCAGGGACTGCTCGGAGAACTTGCCAAGTATCATCACGATGATAACAAAAGTTCATAATGAGAAAATGGAAGGAGTGGTTTGAATATGGATAAAAAGACAGCCGACAGGCTAAAGGAAATGCTTCAGTCTATCTATACAGAAGAAAAGGATAATCGTGCTCAGAAATTTCTCATTGAGGTCTTTAACAGAGATGAGACTAAAGAACAGGACCTGTCCGAACTGGAAAATCTTCTTGTTACTTCTGATTTACTAGCTGCTATCGATGCGGATTCATCAGTATATAATTTATGCATCGACTTTCTTGAAAAAAAAGCTGATATCTCATGGTACGCTTTTCTTTTATCTGTATGTGACGGATGCAGTGATACAGTACAGATACCTGAATACAGTCATGAGATAGAAAAATGCTTTATGGCTGATGTTCCGTTTGAGAAGGTCACAGAACTGTACAAGAATACAGGAAGTGCTGAAGAGTTTATTTCTAAAATTGAACTGATCCTGCCTATAGATGATAAGGCGGTTAATCTGAATGATATTATCGAGGACATATCTGATATAAAGAAATTTGTAAATATTGCAGTCAATGAGAAGATCCAAGAGAAAGACAGGGAAATTTCGGAGCTTAGGAACGAGATCAAATCACTTTCTGATACAAGTGCCAATCTGTCATCGGTAGAGAATCAGAGAGACGAGTATATGAGACTCTATAAAAAAGCAAATCTGTCTGTTAAGAAGCTTGAAGGCAAATTACAGACACTTTCATACAGACTGTCCATTTCCGATGTCAGATCTCTTAAAGACAGAGTAAAAGACCTTGAAAAAGAAAATTCATCATATAAGACAAGATGCTTTGAACTTGAAGAAAAGTACAAGGAACTTGAAGATGATATCAGCACAAGCAGGAAAAATGAAAATGTATCTGAGGATTCAGAAGACACGGCTGCCCTGAGGATTGAACTTGATGACCTATATCTGGAAAATGAAAGGCTGAAAAGCAATCTTGACAGCGTTAAAGCAGATAACGAGGCTCTTAAAGCACAGAACGCTGAATACATGAATATTTCAGCAAATGCTTATTCTGATCAGCCAAGAGTGATAAACGATGGGGTCCCGGCCTTTTCTGATATGAACAGAGGCAGAGCTTTTTCTTTTTTTAATCGTGGAAACAATAATAACAATGGAACAACATCCGTACTAACATTCGAACCTGATGCAGGAGAAAAACAGTACTCAATACATCAGGATGACAGGCAGGCTTCTGACAAGAAAAAGGGTGTGTTCAGTAAGCTTGTTGCGAAGTTCCAGAGAAATCTGTTTACGAGCAAGAACCGGAATGATCAGGTGGCTTATCTTGCAAGGGTTATATCAAAATCAGATTCTGACAGTGATTATGAAAGAACTACTCTCATAAAGAAATGCTTTGATATACAGCCACCGGATAAATTAGACAGTCTGTATGACATGATAAATTCAGATGCGTCGGTAGATGATTTTACAAAGTACATCAGAATGTACAGTAATGAGGCAGTTGCCTGACAGGTGGTGGTTTTTATGTCACATGGTAAGCTTAAGATAACTTCTTTTCTGATCCTGATGCTATCAGGTTCAGTCGTATCAGCTGTTGCAGGATTTTTTATATGTGCAGCTGTAATTAATGGCGGTTTTAAAGCCCTTGGCTCGTTAAGGCTTAATGAGATGGCTAACAGATACTCACCTATCGCTACGATATTAGGATTTTTTATCTTTGAGACTGTATCGCTCATTATATATGTGATAATTCATGGTGAAGAACTGGCTGAGTATGACAGTGAAACGGAAGAGATAAGAGATACAGATAAAAAAGAAAAGAAATCCGTGACAGACCGAAGACAGGTATCAGTATCAAATGACGATAACGATGTGAAGACTGCTGAGGTTGATGAAAATGGATTTTACCAGGCCCCGCTTCCTGATGTTGATGCTCAGTATGATAATGCGGAAACAAGTGAAGACAGGACAGATACTGATATCAGTGAGGATATATTAAAACAGAGCATTGAACAACTGTCGGAAAGTAACCAAGATGAAAAGATTGAGAATGCAATATCTGTAGAAAATGGTGCGTCTGACAGCAATATAAGCTCTGAGAGGCTTTCAGACAATACCAAGGAGGGCACACACGCAGATTCAGAAAAGCTCGCTGAGGAACTTTCTGATAGCATGACAAAGGCTGCCGATGAGTATGAAGCAAGTATACCTAATGATCTGGACTATCTACTAGGCAGGACAACAGAGACAGAAAAGACTGAGGACATATCACCTGTTGTAGAAGAGAAAACGTCAGAGAATGATATCCTTTCTGAATGCACTTTATCATCTGATGTGATATCCAAGCTGCGTGAAAATGATACATACAGCCCTGAACAGATAATGTCAATATCCAGGATAACTGATTATATACCTGCTTCTTCTCTTTCTTATTCGTTTATCAGAAAGATGTTCTCAAATTCCCTTTCTGTAGATGATATTTCGGATAAAATCGTTGCTTTATACGGTTAAAAATTGGGTATATCAAATGAATATAAATTATCGTTTGTTCTATGTTGGGGATTATTTCATCTGATAGGTTATGATAATAATGTAATCATTTTGATATTCTCGTAACCGGTTCGAGAAAACGTATTAACAAAAAGTGAGGTATATTCTATGGCACATGTCGGAAATTTCACTTTCAATGTAGTGAGAGAAAGCAGGGGTTCGGGAAATGATGCGAATACTATTCCTCTTGCTTATGCTGAAAGAATCACAGGAGTAAATCCGAGACTGACAGCGTATGCTGCTGCAGCAGGAAAGATCAGAAGAAATTCTGAGAGTGATAAGTAATAATGGGGGTGTAATAAATGGCAGAAGAGAAAATGGACATAGCAGTGGACACAGCAGAATCAACGCAAAGTCCACTAAGTGTGATAGAGATCAAAGAAAAATATGGTGTTGACGTTACTGATTTTGATAATGTAAAAGATAAGATCATCATGACAGTCAGCGGGTCACAGAAACCTGAGACTGCGGATATGGCTGCAGCCAGGCCATATAAGACGATTGAAGATATGACTGTATTCTATGCAATCGCACTGAAGGAGAGTCCTGACGGTGAGCTTGTATCCATACCAATCACTAAGGAAATACTGAGAGAATGGGATATATCACCGGATGAATTTGTTTCAATAGCTGATAAGGAAGCTCCGAAGAATGCTCCATATACATTTCAGGGTATGAGTCAGGTACTCGGACTGTCTTCTGATGATTTAGGCGACGATGAACCGGAAATCATGTTTGTCGTTAGCAATGAATCGAGATGTAAAGGTGCAGGAGTGATAGGATATCCTGACATCTTTAATGAGATATCTGATAAACTTGGCGGTGATTTCTTTGTACTTCCGTCTTCAATTCATGAATTCCTGGTTGTGGTTGATAATGGAGATTTCAAATCCTGTGAACTTGAAGATATGGTCAAGGATGTAAATTCTAGTGTTGTCAATCCTTCTGATGTTCTTACAGATCATGCATATCATTATGATTCAAAGGCAATGCTCTTTGAAGAAGTTCATGAGTATGATAGCAGAAAAGAACAGGAAGCGACTGAAAAGAATAAAGCTGAGACCGAGAACGATGATCAGCAGCAGACAGTCAGACGTCACAGAGGGCGATAATCTTAAGTATGCTTAGTCTCATTGTGAGACTAAGCGTACATCTGTTTACAGAGAGGATTATATGGATTCAAACGATTTTAATGAGAACAGAAAAGAATATGACAGCGGTGAAAGCCCTAAGGGGACAACAATACTTATACTTGCGATAAAGGGGATTGTTTTCATTCCATGTGCAGTTATTTCACTGGTCATGTCTTCAATAGAACTAAAGCATGGATACGGGAATATCTGTTCTTTATAAATGAGTCCGAAGAGAATATTTTGAGATGATAATGAGGAGACAAAACTATGGATAATAATACAGTTGCTCAGGATGAGCGGGTAGTGATAACTATACCAAATGATTTTATATCAGATCCGGTAAAACCAATCGAAAATGAGAAGACAGGCATGCAGAAGAGAATAAACGTCCCTGATCACGGTTCTACCCTATACCCGGCTAAATGGATCCATGAGGTTGAGGGAAATAAAGAATTTTCAACCATATCTGTAAAGCCGGATCACTATTTCGTATTCCAGAAGCGTACAAACGTTACAGATGAGAATGGAAAGACCGTGTATTCAAAGGAACAGATCACTGCTTCCGCATTGGCTGATATCGTAAAGGAGAAAGCTGAATATGTGGGTTACAATATCCCTGCATCATGGGTTCATGATACGAAGAATCCGGACTATAAAACAGTATCATTTCTTGATGCAGAGAAGGGATATGTTAGTGTCACAGTCGCTTCGAAGTTTATAATGCCATCGAAGTTTGATAATCAGGAAGTACACTTCTCATTTCCGAGAGTTTCGACAAAGGAAAGAAATGAGCCGAATACTCCATATACAGTAGATATTTCATTTAAAGATGAAAATAATAATGATGAATATGTACATGAGAATATTTCCACGGCCGAGCTTAAGAACATGCTCAATGAATCAAAGAAAGCCCAGAGTGCTTTCAGAAGCGTTTCTCTTGATTCTGACAAGGTGAGAAAAGTAGAGATCGACGGGCATAAACCGTTCTTTTCTGTCAGATATTCAAATGATGGCAAGTCACTTGAAGCTGTATTACCGGAGTGGGCTGTAAAGATTAAGGACGGAATCGCAAAGATTTCAATGCCTGCAAAGAAAGAGGACGGTTCAGAGTTTACTGTTAGTGTCAGTGCAAGTGAATTACAGAATGGAGACTGGGTTGACCTTGGCAAACAGGATATAAATTTCGTATCCGAATTTATTCCTCAGATTAGCGGCTATCTTCAGCGTCAGGCTGAAAGAGCTGAGAAACAGTTAAACGCACAGACACAGAGCAATACGGTTACAAATACTGAAGGCTTCTCGAACGCAGATAGTGAGTCTCCTTTCATTGATGGTCCATCGCCAGCAGAAGAAGAAGAAAATTCTGTTATGCACAGAGGTGTTCACAGGTAAAGAACTGATGCATTAAACAATACAGTATGCTCAGTAATGTTCCAAAAGAGCTGTCGATAAAAGGACAGTTCTTTTGGAGAAAATGAGAGGTTTATATTATGTTAGATTTAAGCAGACCTGATAATATCACTCTTACATTTTATGACAGAGAGAGTATGCCGGACATTGAAAGAAATGGCCTTATCTGTTCATCGCCATCAGCTTTTGGACGTCTGGTGATATGCCAGACAGACACTACTGAAGATAGTTTCTATCTGGTTACCAAAAAAGATCTTTCAGAAAATAATATATCAGAGAATGATGTAATAAATATGGCTGTCAATTCTGTTGGAAAGCTCAAGCCTATGCCACTTCCTGTTATGGGTGAAGGTGCAGTGGCTCCTGATATGATTTCTATTGGACAGCCAGACCGCTTCAATGGTGCGATTGCTCTTATGGCGAAACCTAATACTCTGAGTGCTCTTGTAGGTGATGACAAGGCTGCTTACATCTTTCCATGCTCCCAGTCAAACTTTATCTGTATCATTACAGATCCGGACACTGACTTTTCTATACAAGATGCAGCTATGCTTTATTCTGATTTCAGAGAAGAAACAGGCGTGTCGGATTCATTTGCTGATGGCCCGGTTCTGTATGATGGTAAGAGCAGACTGTTCAGGACATTTGACAACAGAACATTTTCTCCTTATCTGCCTGCTTTCCCTAATACCGCTGAAAGCATGCCAGAAGGATTCAGCCATCAGCGTCAGGCATTTGATACCAACAACAGCCATTCATTAAATGGCAAGATACCTATAGCGAGATGATAGAATATGACATTGTATATAGCAGAAAAAAAAGTACTTGCAGAAGCAATAGCAGAGGCACTTCCTGGAAAAGCATCTGAATCTGGCGGTGTGATCACTTGCGGAAATGACAGAGTGGTGTGGTGCTCAGGACATCTGCTTGCCCTGTGTGATCCGGAGGATTATGATCAGAAGTATAAACACTGGGTTATGTCAGATCTGCCGATATATTTTGATGAATGGAAGACAAAAGTTCCACCAGATAATGCTGACAGAGTTGGACAGATAGGAAAGCTTATCAAAGAAGCAGACTGTGTAGTAAACTGCGGAGATGTTGATGAAGAAGGTCAGCTTCTTGTTGATGAGATACTCCGTCTGTTTAATTATCATGGTCTCTGCAAGCGTCTTGATACGGCAAATACGACAGTGGAAGCGCTTAAAAAAGCCATAAAGCACATGGATGATAATTCAGCCCATGAAAATGAGGGCTGGAGTGCTTATGCAAGATCTGTGTGTGATATGATGTTCGGATATAATCTTACAAGGTTTTTTACTTTGCTGTATCATTCCGCAACACCTCTTAATGTAGGAAGAGTCGTGTCACCTACACTTGGTATGCTCGTAAACCGTGACAGACTTATAGAAAATCATGTGAAGCAGGTCTATTTTATTCTTAACTGTGATGTTTCTTTTGATAATTCTGTTAATGCTTCAGTTAAATTCGTACACAATAAGAAATGCGAATTTTTACAGCAGTATCTTACAGATGACAGGTTTTTAGATGATGAGTTTTTAAAAGAGCTTTCATCTGATTTAAAAGGGGGGAAAAGAGAATTTACAGTTAAGAGAGAAAAAAAGAAGGAGCAACCACCTCTTCCTTTTAATCTGACGGAACTTAATAAGTACTGTGGTGCTAAGTGGGGTTATAGTCCTGATAAGGTCATGAAGATCACACAGAGTCTCCGTGATGATTATTCTGCTATCACTTACAATAGATCAGACTGTCAGTATCTGTCGAGTGACCATTTCAAGGAAGCTCCTGAAACTGTAAAAGTGGCCTGCAGTAATCTGGGATTTGATGCATCTGCTTTTGATACTTCTATCAAAAGTCAGGCATTCAATGACAAAAATATCACGGCACATTTCGCTATTATCCCGACAAATGTAAAGGTAGATTATTCATCACTTACTATTGAACAGAGAAATGTATATTCTATCATTTGTATGTTTTATCTGGTACAGTTTATGAAGCCACATGAGTATGAAAAGGTGACAATTTCTTCTGCTGTTGCTTTTAATGGCAATAACGTGGGCGTGTTATCTGATACCTGTAATGTCACTACTGATGAGGGATTCCTTTCATTTCTTCCGAGAAAGGAAAAACCGCTTCCTGTTTATTCTTCTTTTTCTGAGGGTAAATATGGCGGTACTGTATCAGACTGTAAGATAGAAACGAAGGAAACAAAGCCACCAGCAAGGTACACACAGTCAACTCTGTATGAAGATATGACGAGGATAAGCAAATATGTAGATGATCCTCGTATAAGAGAACTTCTTAAAGCAAAGGACGATGGCAAAAAGGGTGAGAACGGTTCTATTGGTACATCATCTACAAGGTCTACAATCATTAAGAACCTTATTGTGCGTGGATTTGCAGAGGAGAGAAAAGAAGGTAAAAAGGAAGTACTTATTTCTACAGAAAAGGGCAGAAATTTTTATGATATTCTTCCTGATACCTGTAAGAAAGCTGATACAACCGCTTTATGGTGGGTAGTACAAGAAGAGATAAAGGAAGGCAAGAAGAAACCTGAAGACCTTATCAGAAAAGTTCTTGAAGATATAACTGATATTATAGTAAATGTGAAGCCAAAGCCTGAGTTTGAAAAGGTATTTGGAAGTGACAGCATATCTAAAGTCCTCTGTAGGTGTCCTAACTGTGGAAGTGATTTTGTCTCTGGCAAATTTGGACCTTATTGTAAGGGTAAATGTGGATTCAAGCTTTCAAAGATGTTTGGGGTTAAATTAAAAGAGGATCAGATTGTTTCTTTATGTGAAGGTAAGAAGACAAAGATTTCTGGTATAAAGAAAAAAGCACCTAAGACTGGGACTTTTTCTGCTTTTGCAATACCGGGGGACATTGTAGACATGTCTTTTGACAAAGATGGTGAAACTATAACATATAAGACTCTTAAATGTAAGATGGAATTTGTCAATTCTAAGTAATAATGAGGATGTGATAATTATATGAACGTAGATAAATTATATTCATTTGTATCAGATGCCCTTGATTCTGTGTCATCGGACGGAGAAAAATTTGGTAGGTTTGTTCATTTCTGTGCGGGTGGCAATCTTCACAATCTTGATATATTATCTCTGCTTTCTGTTTTTGAGCAGAATTCGCAAGCTACACAGGTACTTAATTATGATCAGTGGAACTCTATCAATAGACATCCCAAAAGAGGATCTGGAATTGCTGTATTTTCAAATGGTGATGATGATAAAGGGTTCAAGTATGTATTTGATATAAATGGCACTTATGGTGATAAATTAAAGCAACAGTATCTTCCTGTATTGATACCTGATAAAGTGATGCGTTCTTATCTTAAGAATCGTACCTCTTCTGATGGTACTGATAAAGAGCTGTACGATGCTTTTTTTGTTGGTAAGATCTCTAACTTCTGTTATACAGGGATTATTAGTAATGAAGCATATATTGATCCGTCTACTGATATCCACAAGATAATGGTTCATAAGAGAATTCTTATGCAGCATATCGCTGAGACGGTATCTTTTACTATGCTCTTTGACAAATCTGATTTTTTTGCTTCTGAATTTTCAGAGAGTATGATCGAATACTGTTCAGAGCATTTGAAAGCAGGAGAACTTACTGGTGAAGATTTTCTCTATGCTCTTAAAATTGGCAGACAGGTAGGTCATCATCTTATCAGAGACTGTCAGAAGTTTTACAGAGACTATGTCAATAATGTTAACCATGAAAGGACTAACTATAATGATGACACAAGAGATAGCAGAGCAGAGAGGACTTTGGAACAAGACGGATATGAACAGGCCGGAATGGCTCGGAAGTCCGGAGGAGTTGAGGGAGATAGTAGAGACCTGGGGTATGACGAAAGAGGAGGAGGAAGAGTATATCAAGGTATCACTTCTTCCGAACAGAGAGGCGGTAATGAATTATCTGGAGTGTCCAAAGATACTGATGTTCCCGGATCTCGAAAATATGATCCGCAGCAAGGAATCTCATTGGGCGAGAATGATAGTAGACTATTTAAGGGAAACGGATATGCTGATATTCGTTCTTTTATACGAGAGGAAGATGCTGTCTCCTCTTCTGGACGAGAGAATAGCGAGAGCGAGAGAAATGAAGGACAGAATGACGGAGGAGATGAAGGAGAAGGAGAAAGTGACGGCTCTGAACTCGATGGAAGACATAAAGAAGATAAATCAGATCCAGGAAACAGTAGAAGAGACAATCCTTCAGGAGATAATCTTTCAGCCAGCAGCTCTTTAAATATTGACCTTACATCTTCAGGAGAGCTTAATAACCTGCCTGAAATACGTAGTTCAATAGTTACAGGTGACTTTGAGCAGACAGATTTTTTTGAGCTGTTTAATTCTACGGGAAGGTCATCTAATGATAACATTGAAGGAGTGTCTGCATCCGAGCTTGAAATAACTGATGATACTGTATCAGATGTTCTTTACAACTCTGTGCCTGATAAGGTGGTTGAGAATGCTGTTACTGTGCTTGATGGATATGCAAAGAGTAGATGGAGTGTATTCAGATTCATCATTGAGAATAATGTTGATGAAAATGCACTTAATGCTAGATTCCTTGACTCTGAGTTTAACAGTAAATGTGCCGATTATATTAAGAAGCAGTTTAAGGGGCTTGATATTGGATTTACCATTGATGGTAATGATTATTCTGTTTTTTATGGTGATGACGGTATACATTTTTCGAGAGGTAAAGAAGGGGCAAGAGTTAACCCAGACAGGGTTGTATCATATCCGGATGCTTTTTTCATGATATGTGGCAATATTTATCCTGATAACAGATTTATTCCTAGGGAACAGGTTGAGGATGCAACATATTATTTTGACAGTGAACTGATGTCTAAGGTACTGTGGTTTTTTACTGATGGATTCAGGGATGCGGATTCTTGTCTTATTCCTGATGTTATCAAGAATAATAGCCATGTATTTCCTGATATAACTGATAATCTGCTTTCGTATCTCTCTGATAAGGATAACTGCAATCGAATGATTGCATCAATGGAAGGACTGTATAATCTCAGTAAAGATGGTACTGTGACTCCTTATTTCAGATATGCAGCGGATCATGGGGTTATTGACGCTCTCAGATTCTGGTCTAACAGTCATTTTGAACCGGAAAATAGTATTGATAATGAAGATATAAAGAAAAAGATTAGTCTGCCTACATTCATTCCTACTGATAAAGTTGATATAGATTTTGGTCTGGAAAAGCAGGATAACAGATTTCTGTATAATTTCTATCTTGAACAGAATGACAAAGATGGGCTTAAGGATTATCTGAAAAAGGCATATTTTAACAGTTATAGTGGTTATGGCACAAAGAACTTCAATTCTGATATAACTTCATCGGGTATCAGATATACTTATGATGTTGAGCCTGATCTTGGCCTTGCGGGGAGAAATATATCTGACAGAAATACTATTGAGACACAGTATTCTCCGCAGGAAGTATATAACAGAATCAGTTATGTATACAGAAAGTATGGCCTTGTATCTGATGACGAACAGAAAGAATATAAGGAATACTGCGATAAATACCGTCTGGCTCTGTCATATGTTGAAGATGACAGAGAACAGATGAAAGGAGCTTTTAATGATGGATATTATGTATCTGCCAATAATGAAACCATTACTAAGATAATATCTGACCATCAGAATAAGCTTAATGAAATAAATGTTAGTGATGCTAATGATGTTGAAGCAGAGAATTCTGATTCTGTAGTTGCTGTATCTGATGGAGATGATAATGTATTTACTGTTGATAACGATGTATCGGATCAGTTACATGTACAGTCTGATTCAGATGAAGAGGTGAATACTAATGATATAATCTTTGATTCTGAAGAAGATACTACTGATGATAAACATATAGAAGATGTACAAAATCTTGAAGAATCTCAGCATCAGATGGTACAGGATACAGATAATGTTTCAGTAGGTACTGATTTTTTCTATGATACAGATTGGAAACCTAGTGTAGGAAGTGACAATTTAAGATTTAATGACAATATAGCTGCTATTAGGTTATTGAAACAAATTGAATCTGAAAACAGACCTGCTACACATGAAGAGCAGGTAATACTCAGTAAGTATGTTGGATGGGGCGGCCTTTCGTCATACTTTGATGAGAACAGGCACCCAGCTGAAAACAGACAGCTTAGGGAACTGCTTACTGAAGAAGAATATGATGCAGCAAAAGCTACAGTTAACGATGCTTTTTATACTCCAAGAGAAGTTATTACTGGAATATTTGATGCATTAAAAAGAATGGGTTTTGAAAAGGGAAATATTCTTGAACCTGCTATGGGTATCGGAAATTTCTTTTCTGCAATGCCTCGTGATATGGCAGAAAATAGCAACAGATTTGGCGTTGAGATTGATTCCATTTCAGGCCGTATTGCAAAGCAGCTGCATCCTGAGTGTAATATTCAGATTTCAGGTATTGAAAACGCAGATCTGCCTAAGAACTTTTTTGATGTAGTCATAGGCAATGTTCCTTTTGGAGAGGTAAAGGTATTTGACAGAGAATTCAGGAAGGAGAATTTTCTCATTCATGATTATTTTTTTGCAAAAGCTCTTAGTCTATGTGCGCCAGGTGGTATTGTTGCTTTTGTCACATCGAAGGGTACACTTGATAAGAGGAACAGTTCTGTTAGAAAATACATATCTGAGAGGGCTGACTTTGTAGGTGCTATAAGATTGCCGAATTCTACATTCAAGGCATCTGCAAATACAGAGGTTACAAGTGATATCATCTTTTTAAGGAAGAAAGATTCTGTATCTATCACACCTCAGGAATTTGAGTCAGTTGAGCTTAATGACGATAATATTGAGATTAACAGTTACTTTGTATCACATCCTGAAATGGTACTTGGAAATATCAAAGTAGATACATCAAGGTTTGGACCTGAAAGAGCGATAAGCTATGTGGCACCATTTGAAGGCCATGACCTGGAAGATGATATACACGAGGCGGTTGATAAGCTTCCTGAAAATGTATTTGCAGTTTCAGATGTTTCAGGTGATAGTGAAGATGATGAAGCGGCTGTTACTATTCCTGCTGATCCTGATGTCAAAAATTATACATTTACTGTAAAAGACGGTAATCTCTATTACAGGGAAAACTCTGTAATGATCCTGCAGGATTACAAGTCTGATACTGTTAAGGAAAAAATTGTTGCCCTGTGCGATATTCGTGATGCAATGCATGAAGTTATGAATATACAGGTTGAGTGCTGTACTGAAGATGAACTTGCTCCTTTACAGGCCAGACTAAATTCGCTGTATGATGATTTTGTATCAAAGTATGGTTATATAAATTCTGCCGGAGTAAAGAGAATCTTTGAAGACGATGTTGAATATACTCTTCTATCAGCATTAGAGGAATCTACAAATGAGGAGGGGGTATATAAGAAGGCTGCGATATTTACAAGACAGACTATATACCCTGTTATAGTCCATGATCATGCAGATTCGGCTCTTGAAGCCCTTAATATTGTGGTTGCAGACTGTGGTTATTGTGATATGCATAAGGTAGTTGATCTGTATGGAAAGGATCTTGATGCTACTGTAGATGAACTGGGTACTGAAATCTTCAGAGATCCTGATTATGTAAATAGTGACGATGATCCTTATAAGGGATTTGTAACGAAAGAGGAATATCTGTCAGGTAATGTCAGACAGAAGCTTGCATCAGCTGAACTTGCTGCTGAAACTGATGATTCGTATAAGAAAAATGTATCTGCCCTTTCTGCTGTTATTCCTAAGGATATAGATGCTGCAGATATTGAGGTTAAACTTGGTGCGTCCTGGATTGAGAAAGAGGACATTGAGAACTTTATTTTTGAGAAGTTTAATATAAGGCATTATTATTATCAGCCTGATATTGTTGAGTATTCGGAGGTTACTAATACATGGCATATTGATGATAAGAACAGGTACTCTGTAGAGAACCTTGAGACTTATGGTACAAAGCGTGTGAGTGGTCTAGAAATACTTGAAACGCTTCTTAATCAAAGACAGGTAAGAGTAAAAGACCGTGTTGAGGATGCAAATGGCAAGGTTACGTATGTGCTTAATCAGGAGCAGACTACGCTTGCCCGAGGAAAAGCTGATCTGATTAAAGAAGATTTTGCTCAGTGGCTTTTTGAGGATCAGGAGAGAAGAGATAAGTATGTAAAGAAGTATAATGAGCTGTTTAACAGTATCAGACTTCGTGAATATGATGGAAGCAATCTCGAATTTCCGGGAAAATCGGCTGATATTGAGCTGCGACCGCATCAGAAGAATGCTATTGCACGTATCATAAGGGGTGGTAATACTCTTCTCGCTCATTGTGTTGGTGCGGGTAAGTCTTTTGAGATGGCAGCTGCTTGTATGGAGCTTAAGAGACTGGGACTTGCTAATAAGCCTATGATCGTGGTTCCTAATCATCTTACAGCACAGATGGCTGATGAATTTTTAAGGCTGTATCCATCTGCAAATATACTGCTTACTACTAAGAAGGATTTTGAAAAGAACAGGAGAAAGAGATTTATCAGTAAGATCGCTACAGGTGATTATGATGCTATCATAATTGGCCACAGTCAGTTTGAGAAGATACCTCTGTCTAAAGAACGTATGCAGTCATATATTCAGAATGAGATAGACAGCTGTCGTGCTTATATGGAAAATGTGGATACTGGTATCTATGGACGTGATAACAGGTGGTCTGTTAAACAGATTGAATCTCATGTAAGAAATCTTGAGACTAAACTGGAAAAGCTTAAGAATGAGGATTATAAGGATGATGTGATAAATTTCGAGGAGCTTGGTGTTGACTGCCTGTTTGTTGATGAGGCCCATAATTACAAGAACCTATCATTTGATACCAAAATCGGACAGGTGGCAGGCATAAATCCTAACGGAAGTAACAAGGCATTTGATATGTATTTAAAGACCAGGTATATAAATGAGAAGACACCAGGACGTAATGTGATATTTGCTACAGGTACACCTATCAGCAATACCATGTGCGAGATGTATCTCATGCAGAAATATCTTGAACCTGAAGTACTTAGAAATGCAGGGGTTTACAATTTTGATGACTGGACTGCAAATTTCGGTGATATTATTACACAGATGGAGCTTGCACCTGAAGGCAACAATTTCCGTGAAAAGACAAGATTCGGCAGATTTACCAATCTTCCTGAACTTGTAAATATGTTCAGAATGGTAGCTGATGTACAGACTCAGGGTTCTCTTTCATATCTTAATATCCCGAAGCTTATCAACGATAAAGGTGAGGAAAACTATGATATTGTATCCTCTGTTCCTAATGAAGAGGTTAAAAATATAGTATCTTTGTTTGGAGAACGTGCAAAGGCTATTCGAGATGGAAGAGTAGATCCGAGCGAGGATAATATGCTTAAGATCTGCCATGATGCCAAGCTTCTATCTACGGATATCAGGCTTCTTGATCCTGATGCAGTACCTGATCCAGACAGCAAACTGTTCAAGGTGGTAGAAAATGTTTACAGGATATATAAGGATACTGATGCAGAAAAGGCATCTCAGGTAATTTTTTCTGATATCGGCGTCCCGAACAGCAGCAGAGATGGATTCAATGTGTATCAGTTTATCAAAGATGAACTTGTAAAAAAAGGTATCCCTGCTGATGAGATATGCTTTGTCCATGATGCAAAAAATGAGAAGCAGAGAACAGAAATGTTTGATGCGATAAATAAGGGGACTAAACGTATCATTATTGGCTCTACTGAGAAAATGGGTACAGGTACTAATATCCAGAACAGACTATATGCGATGCATGAAATCGATGTACCATGGAGACCATCTGATGTTGAGCAGAGAGAGGGCAGGATATTAAGACAGGGTAACAGATATGATCATGTTCATGTGTATAGATATGTTACTGAAGGAACGTTTGACGCATATAACTGGTCTATCATTCAGAATAAGCAGAAGTTTATCACTCAGGTTATGAAGGACGGTGCGGTATCGAGGTCATGTGATGATATAGATGAATGCATCCTTTCTACTGGCGAGATTATTGCGGTATCTTCAGGCAATCCTCTTTTGAAGGAGAAGATGGAAGTTGATTCTGAAGTTATGAAGCTTCAGATACTTAAGAGAAACTTTATGTCCAACAAGTACAGATATGAAGCCGATCTTAATATAAAGCTGCCTGAAAAGAAAGCTGCTCTGACAGACACTATATCGAGAGTAAAGAAAGATATTGAGATGCGTAATAACGATCCGATTTACGTCAATGTGCCTGTTCAGGTATCATTACCGATTGAGGACGATGTTCAGAGTGCTTCGGTAGATCAGTCTTCTGATTCAGATAGCAAAGGTGATAGTACAGATAAAGAAAAAGATGCAGATTCGAGACCGTTTGAAATGACTATAATGGGTAAGACTTATGATAACAGAACTGATGCTGCGAAGTATCTAAATGCCTGCTTTTCTAAAGTTGTACCGGGTGAACCTGCACTTGAAGTTGGAAATTATGCCGGATTTGCTATTAAGGTTTTCAAAGATATGGACTATATCACCAATCATGTCCAGTTCAAGATTCAGCTAAAGGGCAGCATGACTTATACTATTGAGGCCTCTATATCGTCTGGTGGTATTGGTAATGTAACAAGGATCACTAATGCAGTCAACGGACTTGATAAGCAGCTGACAAAGTTTAAGGAAAGGCTGCAAACGACTAACGATGCTATTGTTGCTACCAGGGCTGAATATGAGAAGCCATTTGCAAAGGAAGACAGGCTGAATGAACTACTTCAGCGTCAGCAGGAGATAGTGCATATTCTTTCAGAAGATGATGAGATAAAGGATGATGCAATTGATACTGAAGAAATATCTGAATCTAATGCTGATGATAATGTTACATCGATTGATGAAGGTTATAACAGTATTCAGCATAGGGTAGTAGTGTGATATTTTATGAATCAGAATTGGTATTTTAAATCAAAAGATATGTAGTTAATGTATTAAAAAAAATACAATAATAGCAGTAAAGGTGCAAATGAGATGACTGTCAAACGCTGGATTATAGCTATTATAACTTAATAACTAATAAAAGAAGACATGAACTAAGACATAGATTTTATAAAAAATATAACATGAATTCAACTATAGGAAGTGTAAGATAATTAAGCAATATTACTGGTGTGTCATAATTTGCTTTATTTTATCTAAGAAGGTATTATTAGAACCAAGGAAATATAGAAAAGGTTTTATATGATTACATGAGATAAAAATAAAATAAAAAATGAGGTGACACAGATGGATAACGTTACAAACAACGATTTTAATTATTCCAGGAAGCCGATAGCAAAAGAAGACTCTTTCAAGGGTAACTACTGTGATCTGTATTTTGAAGACGACACTCTTGACAAAGTGCTTTCTTTGGTAGGGCAGAAGATAGAGACAGAACTCAACAACAAGAATATGTCTGTTGCGAAACTGTCGGATCTGTCTGGAGTTAATGCAGGAAGTCTTTCGAGAGCGACCAGGGGCGAAGCTATGAACTTTACTCTTCGTAATCTGTATAGAATTGCATTTGCTTTGGGGCTTAATGTGTCTGATATCTGTCCGGTTATTTTCCCTCGTCAGATGTCATATGGAATGAAGTATGATGCTCTTACTGCAAATCTTGATCTCGAGGAAAAGCAGAATGTATTCAAACTTATATCTGATTATATTTCAGTCCTTAATACGGTAAAATTCAAGAGCCGTCATTCCTGATTTTTTAATTGACAATATCTAATTTTAGTGGCTCTTCATCAGTTTGTGTGGGTAGCTAAAACGCTGTAACCCTTGTAAATATTGAAAAAGCATACATTTTCCTGTACAATTTTTTCGCCAAAAAAAATCTATAGTACAGAGAGGTAAATGTATGC
>Ga0256407_10002087_pt1 | contig 39300 bp, 30 predicted proteins | sample RumenRJG_04DNA_FD_193489 | JGI IMG/M metagenome (GOLD analysis project Ga0256407, IMG submission 193489) | Bovine rumen microbial communities from Lethbridge, Alberta, Canada - RJG_04 | ecosystem: Host-associated > Mammals > Digestive system > Stomach > Rumen | place: Canada: Alberta... | reverse complement strand
AAAGATGAAGGAATATCAAAAATCCATGCATCTATTATACCCTATATTGAGCCAGAAATCGCGTATTTTAGGCAATTTTTAAAGATTTTTTGCTAATCAGCAGACACTACTTATCCTAACCGGAAGGAGGTGTATGGCATGTATCTTACGGTAAAGCAGCAGTTAAAGCATCTTTCCAAAACTGATTACAGAACCTTAAAAGAGCTCTGTCACATTGCAAAAAATCTTGCAAACCAGGCGATATACAACGTCAGGCAGTATTACTTTGCTGAAGGCGAGTACTTAAACTACGAAAAGAACTACGCTCTTTTAAAAACTTCCGAGAACTACAGGACCATGAATTCCAACATGGCCCAGCAGATACTGAAAGAAGTTGACGGGGGCTTCCAGTCGTTCTTTGCGCTGCTTAAGCTCGCAAAGCAGGGTAAGTATGCTTTCCGTGACTGTAAACTGCCACACTACCTTCCGAAAGACGGATACACTACGCTTGTCATAGGTTTCATACGCCTTAATGGCAATAAGCTCATACTCCCGTTTTCCCGGTCATTCAAAAAGACGCACGCATCTGTTGAAGTGACCATCCCTCCGATACTTGCTGACAAAAAGATCAAAGAGATACGCATCATTCCAAAAGCAGGTGCCAGGTTCTTCGAGGTACAGTACATCTATGAAGCAGACTGTGCCGACAGAAACTTAAACAAAGACCATGCACTGGCACTCGATTTGGGAGTCGATAACCTCGTAACAGCCGTATCGGATACGGGGAAGTCTTTCATCATTGATGGCAGACGCTTAAAATCCATAAATCAGTGGTACAACAAGTATAATGCATACCTCCAGTCAATAAAGGATAAACAGCAGTTCCCTGAAAAGAAGTCTACACACAGGCAGAAGACCATAGCCCGTAACCGTAATAACAGGGTAAACGACTACATGAACAAAGCTGCCCGTATCATCATTGATTACTGCATCGAGCACGATACCGGTACGCTCATCTGCGGTTACAACGAGACTTTCCAGCGGGGAAGCGCTATCGGAAAGCGCAATGACCAGAATTTCGTGAACATCCCGTTCGGCAGGCTGAGGGACAAACTTTCATATCTGTGCGAGCTTAACGGCATCACCTTTGTAAAGCAGGAAGAAAGCTATACTTCCAAAGCATCATTCTGGGACAAGGACGAGATCCCTGTCTATAACGCTGATAACCCGAAGAGCTATTCATTCAGTGGGAAGCGTATAAACCGTGGAATGTACCGTACAGCAGACGGCACACTCCTCAATGCAGATGTAAATGGCGCTCTTAACATCATGCGCAAAAGTAAGGTTGTGGACTTAACAGTCCTATACTCCAGGGGCGGAGTGGACACGCCCGTAAGAATAAGGGTTGCCTGACTCATCTGTCAGGTGGAAACTTAAATACCAGACTTCTTAAATATAGTCTTTAACGGGACTATTAGAAGCACGCGACTTTAGTCGTGTGAGTTTCACATAGGAGAAAGATTTTATGAACAGGAATTTTCTTAAAAAAATAATAGCGTTTCCGACGAGCCTCGTACTGATCGCGGCTCTGCTTGTATCGCCGGCCGCTCTTACAGGATGCGCAGATACAGCGAAGATTTCGGTTGAAGCAGAAGCCAACCCGACACCGTCGGGCTTTAAGTATTCGGAAGTGCCGAAATGGGATAAGAAAACGCCATATGTGAAAGTGCATAAGAATAAGCCTTATTTTTCATCGAAGCAGCTTAAGAGCAGAAAGTCTTATGAAAAATACGGTGAGCTCGACTCTTACGGCAGGTGCACTAAGACCATAGCCTGTATCGGATCTGACCTGATGCCTACGAAGACCCGCGGCGCCATAGGAATGGTAAGGCCTACGGGCTGGCACACGGTAAAGTACGCGGGGATCGACGGGAACTACCTGTACAATCGCTGTCATCTGATCGGATACCAGCTGACAGGCGAGAACGCCAATGAGAAAAATCTGATAACCGGGACCAGGTACTTAAATGTCGACGGAATGCTGCCGTTTGAGGATGAGGTCGCTGACTATCTGCACGAACACAGTTCGAACCACGTGCTCTACAGAGTGACGCCGGTCTTTAAAGGAAAGGACTTAGTCGCCAGAGGCGTGCTGATGGAGGCGGAAAGCCTTGAGGACAGCGGGCGAGGCGTGAAGTTCTGCGTGTTCTGCTATAATGTGCAGCCGGGCGTTACGATCGACTACAGTGACGGCTCGAGCAAGGGACCCGAGTACACAGGAAGCACTCCTTCGACAAAGCAGAAGACCGAGAACAGCAGGAGCCGCCAGAACGACAACGGGAAGCACACCTATGTGCTGAACACGAACACGAAAAAATTCCACAAGCCGTCCTGCTCTTCAGTAAGACAGATGTCAGACTGGAATAAAAAAACTGTCAGAGCAAAGCGAAAGACTCTTATAGATGAGGGCTATGCCCCATGCAAACGCTGCAATCCGTAGCCTCAGATGATGTCTCCGATATCATCGACTGTAAGCACAGGTGAATAGTCAGAAATGCCAACGCGGTTTCTCATAGCGAGAAGCCGCTTATTTTTTTCAGTATCATCCAGTTCAAAGGTATTTATAAAAATGCTGTCCATTCCGACAGATGCAGCTATCCCTATATCTGAATCATAGTCGTTTCCTACCATGACACAGTCATTTTTATCAAGGCTGTATTCATCAAGGAGAGCCAGCATAAAGTGTGGGTCAGGCTTCCTGACCCGGTGCTCGGATGAGATATATATCCCGTCAAAAAAACTGACGAGTCCGGCATTTTCCATCTCCGGCATCGTGAATACATACTGCGCGTTTGAGAGAAGGTAGATACAGCAGCCCCGGCTTTTAAGGACTTTCAGAACTTTTTCAGTATTTTTATAGGCACGGCATTTTTTGCGGGAGATGATGCGGAACGCATTTGCGATATATGCAGAAAACGCTTTGAGTTCATTTTTTCCCGGTGACAGCACGGCTTCGTGCGTGTGAGGCGCCTCCAGGTATAGCCGCGCGAACACTTTTTCCAGTTCTATCTCGGGATATTCGTATCCGGTCTCCTTTGCGAGAGCTGCCTCTTCCTCTTTTACCATGGAAAGGTAAGCCTTTTTCAGCTCGGCAGGTCTGTAGTCAGCGCCGTAAACGGAGTAGAACCCGGCCATTTTTTTCCAGAGGGCAGGGCTGTTCTCGTTCGTCTCTATGTCGATAAGGGTTCCATACAGATCAAAGATGTAATTCTTGTAATGCTTCATAATGCTCTCTATTTTACAATAACTTGTACGCTTTCGCAAACATTTATATACGTTAGAAAAAAATGAATTTTACGAATATTGAAACTTTGGATTTTTTGAAAAAAGTTCTTGACTTTAAGCCCTGGTTCTAGTATAGTATCTATTGTCGTCGACAGAGAGACAGCGACAGAGATAAATAAATGCGATGGTGGCGTAGTTGGTAACGCGCGACCTTGCCAAGGTCGAGACCGCGGGTTCGAGCCCCGTCCATCGCTCTTTTGAAAGAAGTTCCGGAATGGAGCTTCTTTTTTTGTGTGTATAAGAAATAACCGTTGGTAGTCTGACATTTTTCACAGCTTTTCATTTATACCAGCCTGCTTTAGGATTCCATTGGCAGTATGCTTGTTGTTTAGTTTGGATGGAACTGGAAAACATATCCCATTTATCGGGCTATACCAGTATTCGTGGTCGCCTTTTGCCTGTCTACGCATATAACAGTTATGTTTGCGGAGAATCCTGGTCACAGCTCTATAAAAATCTGCCATCAGTCATCCTCCAGATCAGGACCTTTAGTAAAATGAATCACAAATGACTTACGTTCCATATTATTCAGGTCAATAAGTTCATCGGCACATATGTAACACTCTTTCTGCAGTTCATTAAAGGTGTCTTCCTCAGCTACAAGACCAGGGAAATCATCACCAATAGCCGTCCACCGTCCTGATTTCATTCCGCGATTACAGGTAACATGGTAGATAACGAGATCTTCAGAAGGAATCTGAAAATAATTTATTATACTGTCTTTATCTATCTTTGTGGACTTGCCTTTCTTGTATGCTACTGACCATGGTGAACCCTTACGGTGCGTAGTATCTACCAGCCTTGAAGTAGAGAACTGATTAAAGTAGCTGTACGACATGAGCAGTACAGAGAGGTCATCCTCAGATAGCCTGTTGACAGAGTAGTCTTTGTCTATGACGTCAATATTATTTTTTTTGAAACTCTTGTACTTCTTATAGACGGATGGAACAACCGGTCCATAGTCCCAAGCCTCAAAGTCCTCGTCAAAAAGCGGCTTCTTATCCTGAACCAGAGACCATGCCTGAGCATAGTACAGGAGCTTGTTTATCCGCATATTCGTGATAGTGTCATTTTCGTTATATCTCGCCATATCTACGAAAAAATTGGCGATATAAGTTGCTGAATGTTCTGCCATTATCATCATCTCCTTTGCCCTAGTGTATCATGTGAAAAAATAACCGTCAACATTCATTTTTATGATGAAAATATAAAAACTCAGTGAAAAACAGGACGGCATATGATATAATGGAACAAGGGCTTTGAAGAGGATATAAAAGAGAGGTTAAATGGATTATATAGCGCACATATGTTATGACGGCGAAAAACGAAGAGAGCAGTCATTATATGATCATTGTGTCCGAACGGCCAGATATACTTCATGGGCACTGACTGATATAGGCCTGGTAAACTGTGGCCATTTGACAGGGCTATTACATGATGTGGGAAAGGGGAGTAGTGAATTCCAGAACTATATCAGATATTCATCAGCGTATGATGCGTATAATAGCGGTCTGATCGACAAACCGGATTTTCCATGTCCTGTGAGAGGAAGCGTCATACATACATTTCAGGGATGTATTTATCTCCTTGAGAGATTTCATAGAGATTGTGATCAGATGTCACAGGTGACAGCAGAGATATTAGCTACAGCAATCGCGTCACATCATGGCCTGTTTGACTGTAAAGGGCTAGATGAATCAAATGGATTTCTTCATAGACTCAGATATGATAAAAGCAAGCTGGATTATGAAGAATGTATTGAGGTTCTTGAGTCGGAAATCTGTCCGAAATCAGAGATAGACAATCTTTTTAACAAAGCAAAAGCTGAGATAAATACTATACTGAAGTTGATTGGAAACAAATTCTCAACAGATGAGAAATGCCTTCAGTTTCAGATAAGCATGCTTGAAAGAATGATTACATCTGCACTAATGTACGGTGACAGGAGAGATACCGAGGAGTTTATGACAGGTTCATATATTCCTGATATTGAGCCAGACTGGGATATAGATATCAGGAACTTTGAAGAGAAGTACTCGGGATTTGCATCTGATTCACTAATAAATAAGATTCGCTCTGATATGTCTGCAAAGTGCAGGGATTTTGCAGAAAAAGAAGATGGCATCTATCAGCTGGATATTCCGACTGGAGGAGGAAAGACGCTTTCATCGCTGTGTTATGCACTCTATCATGCAAGAAAATTTAAAAAGAAAAAAATCATATATGTGATTCCATTGCTATCAATAATGGATCAGAACGCAGCTCTCATCAGAGAATATCTGCCAGGTGAGACAGTGCTTGAGCATCATTCAGATGTGGTAACAGAGAATATGACTCAGGATGAACTGTCAAAATATGATATTCAGAAAGACAGATGGACTGCACCAGTGATCATTACTACACTTGTACGTATACTCGATATTCTTTTTGGTGCAAAGACAGCTGATATTACAAGGATGAGAGCATTATGTGATTCGATCATAATCTTTGATGAGGTGCAGAGTGTTCCGGCAAATATGACAAGTCTGTTTACAGGGGCATTAAATTTTCTTAATACAATATGCCATGTTGATGTGATCCTATCTTCAGCGACACCGCCGTCTTTTGATCACAGCAACTGGCCACTGTTTATTTCAGGAGACAGGCCGGTAGAATTGTCAGAGGAAGACAGGAAAGCTTTTGACAGGCATACTTACCATTTATACAACGATAAAAAGCCTGTACAGATAGATAACGTATCTTCATTTGCAAAAGAGGCAGCAGTGAAATACGGATCTGTAATGATAGTATGTAATACCAAAAATGAGGCTAGAACCATATACCAGCAGATTAAGGAGCATATTGATGGAGATGTGACAGTTAAGCATTTATCAGCAGGAATGTGTAAGGCTCACAGGCAGGATGTGATCAGTTATAGTATAGAGCAGCTTGCAGAGATTCAGAAAGGATATGCGGATAAACCGTTCATACTTGTAACTACGCAGATAGTAGAGGCAGGTGTTGATATTTCATTCAGATGCGTTATACGTCTGATGGCAGGTATTGAAAATGCGGTTCAGGCAGCAGGCAGATGCAATCGAGGCAATGAGTATGGTTCGGGAGATGTCTATATCATCAATCTGGATGGTGAGGAAAAAGCTCTGAAACATCTGCCAGATATAATAAATGAAAAGAAGGCCATGAGTGATTCAATTTCCAATGAAAATGTAAATGACTACAATCCTGAATCAGAAAAGGCCATCAGAGATTATTACATCAGATTATACAGGCTACAGAGTATTGAATATCAGTTTTATCCGTTCGAGGAAAATGGTATGAACTATACGATAGGCGGAGTGTTGGGAAATAATCAGAGAAGGCCGGATGAAGATAGATTTTTTATGTGTCAGCCTTTTAAAACAGCGGCTGAGAAATTCAGTGTGTTTGACAGCAACTCATATACAGTAGTAGTGCCGTATGGTGATTCGTTGGAGCTGATTAATGAAATAGATGTGACATACAGGAAAATAGGGTTAGTTCCTAAGTCTTTGCTTGATAAGATTAAAAAATATTGTGTGCAGATATTTCAATGGCAGATGGATAAACTCAGGGAGAACGGTCAGATATATACTGCCTGTGAAGATAGCATACTGATTGCCGCTGGACAGGCATATAACGATGAATATGGAATAGATACGGAATCAGAATATAACGTTACAGACTTTATTCTATGAGGAAGGAGACAATATGAGTCAGAATCAGAGACAGAGTGAACTCGTTGCAAGGTATATGAAGGACAAGAAAGTTACCTTCGAAGTGCATGCACACATGGCATTATTTGCTGATCCTATAATTTCAGCAGGTGGCGAGAAGACAACATACTCAGTACCAACATATGAGGCGATAAAAGGTGTCTGCAAGAGTATATACTGGAAACCTACATTCATTTGGGTGGTTGACAAAGTCCGTATTATGAATGAAATAAAAACAGAGGTGTCTGGAAAGAAACTTCTGCGTACCGATGGGACTAATGATCTTGCAAACTATACATATCTCACAGATGTAAGCTACCAGGTGATGGCTCATATTGAATGGAACGAGAACAGGTCGGAATACAAGGGAGACAGAGACTGGCTGAAGCACTACAATATATTTGCCAAATCACTTATGAGAGGAGGAAGACTCCCGGTATTCCTTGGAAAAAGTGAGTGCTCGGCATATGTCACTCCAATAGAATTCGGAGTTGGGAAGAGCTTTTATGATGGAACAGGCAGGATAAATCTGGGCCTGATGTACCATGGTATTACATATCCTGATGAAGCATATTCAGAGGAGACTAAGGATGCGCTTACGCTGGACTTTGCTCCGGTTATCATGGAAAACGGAATTATAGAATATAAGAGACCGGATGAGTGTATTCATAAGAAAATCAGGTCAGGTGAGATGAAACAGTTTATTGAGAAGGAAGGTGAGGAAAATGGCACTGTATAATGACTTGATTCAGCTATATGATAATGCTAAGGGATATGAGCCTGAAGGACTTGGTCACATTGCGCCTATAGCCCATCAGTATGGTAGTAAGAAGCAGGTCGTTGATGTGACTATTACAGAAGATGGCAGATATGCAGGCTCAGAAATAAATGACAAAGCAGAAGGACTGACACTTCTTGCTGTAACAGAAGAATCAGCAGGGCGGACAAGTTCAGCAGCAACTACACCGCATGCTCTTAATGACAATCTATATTTTATGTGTAGGAATAACTATGCAGGAAAAGATGGAATCAACAAATCATATAAGGCATATATTGAGCAATTAGGGAAGTGGTGTGCATCAGATTATTGCTGTGTTCAGGCAAAGGCAGTTCTAAGATACATATCGGATAATGATCTTCTGGATGATATGAAGAAGGATGGAAAGTTTGCGACAATAGACGATGACAAAGAGCTAAAGAAATATTTAGATGATCTGAAAAAATATACTGTTCGTTGGAGAGTAGTGTCAGATGATCCGGAACAGATATCTGAGACATGGAAAAATCCGGATACAATTGATTCATGGACAAGGTATTATACTGATTATCATAATAAGCATGCTCCTGTTCATGAGATTGACTTTATTACAGGAAAAGAAAGTGATATTGAATTAAATCATCCTAAGCCAGTTAATCTTTACGCTAACGCTAAGATTATATCGATTTCTACAAAGGAAGATATAGTTACAAATTTTAAGGGAGAAAGATTTTCAAATGAAAATGGTCTCCCACAAATAGGATATGTAGCTTCACAGAAAATGCATAACGCATTGAGCTGGCTTGTGAACACACAGAAAATCACATACTGTGGACGAGTGCTTGTGTGCTTCAGTCCTGACGCCGTATCTGATATTGGTGATTGTGGATTTCAGTTAAGTACACTATTTGGAGTCAGTGGTCTGGACAATAATGATGATTACGAATCATACCTTCAGAGATTTAAAAATCTTGTATATAAAGGTATAGACAAAGGACTAGTTGGAAAGCATGTTGTAATATTCATGCTTGACAGTTCCAGTAAAGGAAGATTTGCGCCAATCATGTACAAATCTTTTGACGCTGATTCATATGTCAGAAGAATCTCTGACTGGTATAAGAACTGCTCATGGTATAGAAAGGATATGGAAACCGGAAATTATCTGATGAAGCCAGTTTCTCTTTCAGAAATAGTAAGAGCGGCATATGGCACTTTACGTGATAATTATCTGGATGTAAGGGATGAGATCAGGAAAGAAGAAATTGATACTTTGCTGGGAGTCGTGCTTAATGGTACACCGATTCCGGAAAGCCTGATATTTCATCTGGCGGAACAGGTATCACCTGAACGCTTTAAGACAGATACAGGTGATATATTTAACAGAATAATAATTGCAGCCTGTGCAGTTCTGCATTGGAAACATACAAGAGAGAAGAAAGGAGAACGAGATATGGCTCTTGACAGAGAAAACACAGATAGGAGTTATGTATATGGCAGATTACTCGCTGTATATGACCGTATTGAGAATGCTGCTCTTAATAAAAAAGGTACGAAAAATGAGAAAGGATATACTGAGCACCGGGATACCAATGCGATGAGGATGTGGACAGCATATGCGGCACATCCAAAGATGACACTGATGTCATTGCAGGAAAGGGTTCAGCCATATCTGAGTTCGTTACCATATGGATTAAGAACATATTTTCAGAACGAAATTACGTCAATAATGGAATTAATGCCTGCAGACACAGGCAGAGATTATAAGCTCTCTCCAGAATATATAATGGGATTCTATCACGAGAGAGCAGAGTTTGCCAAAAAGACCACAGATGATAAGGAGGACTAAAAAATGGATGCTTTAAAATCAAGAATTTATTTTGTGCTGATTGCTACAGCTGAAAACGCAAACCCTAATGGTGATCCGTTAAACGGAAACAGACCAAGACAGCATTATGATAATACAGGGTATATCTCTGCTGAATGCATCAAAAGAAAAATGAGAAATCGTCTTCAGGACATGGGCGAAAGAATTCTGTATCAGGCAAATGACAGATCAGATGATGGTCTAACTAATATCAGTGACAGGATCAATACTGTTGATGGTGTAGAGGAAGCGAGAAAGAAAAAAGACAACAAATTTATTTATGACAGTATATGTAAAGAATTCATAGATGTGCGTGCATTCGGTGCAACCATTGCTCTAAAAGATAAGACATCTGTAGGTGTGCGAGGCGCTGTCACGATGCAGAATGCGGAGTCAGTAGGACCGGTTGATGTAGAGAGTTATCAGATTACGAAAAGTCTGAATGGTGAGCCTGGTGCAGATAAGGGTAGTGATACAATGGGAATGAAGCATGTGGTACGGTATGGTACTTACGTGATACGTGGTGCAGTCAATCCAATTTTCGCTGGTAAAACAGGCTTCTCTGCTGAAGACGCTGAGAAGATTAAGAAGGCATTGACAACACTTTTCGAAAATGATGAGTCATCAGCCCGCCCAGCAGGTAGTATGAGCGTAAGAAAGCTGTACTGGTATGTGCAGGAGGACGGAGATGAGGTCATTGCTCCGGAAGAAGTTTATGATAGCGTTGATATCACTGTAACAGATCCTGACGGAATGGCCAGATCATGGGATGATATAGACATAAGACTTAAGGATATTGGGGTAAAACCGGAGATTATAGTTGATAGGTGAATCACTGCGCGAACGTGAAGCGCTCATAATAGTACAGGGTGGTTCGCACCATGAATTTATATAAGGTAGCAGAATGAAAAATATTATTATAGCTGTAAATATGTAAAAGGAGTTTAACTTCTTTTGGTGATTGTATCTAAAACTCAATTAGATATTAGATAAAGCATTGTGCATATTTGCAGTCTCCTCCCGCAAGGGAGGAGTGGATTTAAGCCATGTCTATAAGTTACGCTGCGTCTGTCATGTGTCTCCTCCCGCAAGGGAGGAGTGGATTTAAGCATATTGTAATTTGCATTAAGCCCTAACTCGTTGTCTCCTCCCGCAAGGGAGGAGTGGATTTAAGCAAATCTGATAAAGTATATAAATTTTATGTCTTTGTCTCCTCCCGCAAGGGAGGAGTGGATTTAAGCCTCTACGGCATATGATTTCCCGTTACTCCTCTCCGTCTCCTCCCGCAAGGGAGGAGTGGATTTAAGCGCTGTATTTAAGCATGGTGTTCTGACACCACTCTCGTCTCCTCCCGCAAGGGAGGAGTGGATTTAAGCTCAACGGTGCCATAAATGTCAATGATGTGGTAAGGTCTCCTCCCGCAAGGGAGGAGTGGATTTAAGCATGCAGGGTATGGCAAAAGGCATCCAGAGCAAGTCTCCTCCCGCAAGGGAGGAGTGGATTTAAGCTTCATTCACAGAATGTTGAAGAGGATATCAACGTCTCCTCCCGCAAGGGAGGAGTGGATTTAAGCAATCTATAAATACGAGACGCTTTAGAGAAAGGGTCTCCTCCCGCAAGGGAGGAGTGGATTTAAGCGTCAGTCTATGAGCTGACCATCTACCAATCGAGTCTCCTCCCGCAAGGGAGGAGTGGATTTAAGCCGAACATGACAGATGAGGAAGTCGCAGGCCTTGCAGTCTCCTCCCGCAAGGGAGGAGTGGATTTAAGCAAGGCTCTGCCTGGTGTTATCGTAGCCGTAGGGGTCTCCTCCCGCAAGGGAGGAGTGGATTTAAGCCTGTCGATTATAGTGGCGTGATGGGTGTTCCTAGTCTCCTCCCGCAAGGGAGGAGTGGATTTAAGCAATGAGTCTTGATGAGGGAGCTAAGCAGGGAAAGTCTCCTCCCGCAAGGGAGGAGTGGATTTAAGCTGTTTAGCTATCTGTTAATTCCAATGCCTTTCAGTCTCCTCCCGCAAGGGAGGAGTGGATTTAAGCTTTTATGCTATTGTCACTTTGTCCTCTGCTGAGGTCTCCTCCCGCAAGGGAGGAGTGGATTTAAGCGTTCTGTGAATTAAAGTATCCGGCGTCCATCTTGTCTCCTCCCGCAAGGGAGGAGTGGATTTAAGCTTGTAAACCGTCCGTATTCTGGCAGCGCACCATGTCTCCTCCCGCAAGGGAGGAGTGGATTTAAGCAGGGTGGTTTTACGCACGCTAATGCTCTATATGTGTCTCCTCCCGCAAGGGAGGAGTGGATTTAAGCGATAATGTATCATCGGATCCCATGATACGGGTGAGTCTCCTCCCGCAAGGGAGGAGTGGATTTAAGCGAGGATGGCATGGTGATCGATAGAGAGCACAGCGGTCTCCTCCCGCAAGGGAGGAGTGGATTTAAGCGACGTTGAGGCTAAGGATTCAGCCGCTATGGTTTGTCTCCTCCCGCAAGGGAGGAGTGGATTTAAGCATTCTCTTTCAGCTTCCTGATCTCGCCGATGACGTCTCCTCCCGCAAGGGAGGAGTGGATTTAAGCTCTGGAGGAGGCATAATAAATATGGCTAAGACTACGTCTCCTCCCGCAAGGGAGGAGTGGATTTAAGCGGCCTGTCCTTTTTTGGAAGGAAATGAACAATGGTCTCCTCCCGCAAGGGAGGAGTGGATTTAAGCTCATCACGGTGTGCCATCGTAGCCATTCCGATCGGTCTCCTCCCGCAAGGGAGGAGTGGATTTAAGCGTTGCAGGCTTCGTCGCTGTCTGCTCATAGCCTGAGTCTCCTCCCGCAAGGGAGGAGTGGATTTAAGCACGCTGATAGTTTTGGAGGCAATATCTCAGCATAGTCTCCTCCCGCAAGGGAGGAGTGGATTTAAGCAATGACCTGTGGATCGGTGACTACTGGGTTATCGTCTCCTCCCGCAAGGGAGGAGTGGATTTAAGCTTCGCTCCCAAGGATTATGTGGTACCGGCACATGGTCTCCTCCCGCAAGGGAGGAGTGGATTTAAGCCGGTGCAAAGCTGGAACGGCCGTCAATACAGAAGCGTCTCCTCCCGCAAGGGAGGAGTGGATTTAAGCACCTCTCGCTTTGTAAAATTTCTTTGCATCTTCGTCTCCTCCCGCAAGGGAGGAGTGGATTTAAGCGTCCAGTTGATCGTGACTGTCGATGTGTTGCTCGTCTCCTCCCGCAAGGGAGGAGTGGATTTAAGCCTATATGACCTGCCAGAGATCAAGTACCCCTCGCGTCTCCTCCCGCAAGGGAGGAGTGGATTTAAGCTCCCTGCTTCTCATCGAACATAAGGCCATCAGCGTCTCCTCCCGCAAGGGAGGAGTGGATTTAAGCAACGAGATTGGCGAATATGGTGAGGATGGACCAGGTCTCCTCCCGCAAGGGAGGAGTGGATTTAAGCTGGCGTATCAAATGTGGTTCCTGACCCTGTAAGTCTCCTCCCGCAAGGGAGGAGTGGATTTAAGCGAAGCCGCCGGCAGTCTTTTCAACGCTGTAATCTGTCTCCTCCCGCAAGGGAGGAGTGGATTTAAGCCTGAATCCTTACGGGCTGAGACTCAAGGCAATCGGTCTCCTCCCGCAAGGGAGGAGTGGATTTAAGCGCTTCAAGGATAGCCGGATCCGCAAGCCTCCTTGTCTCCTCCCGCAAGGGAGGAGTGGATTTAAGCCTTATATCCGGCATCCCCAAGATATGCATTGACGTCTCCTCCCGCAAGGGAGGAGTGGATTTAAGCATTAAGTGTGGTGAAGTCTCCCACGTCCTTGCCGTCTCCTCCCGCAAGGGAGGAGTGGATTTAAGCGCCTTATTGCTGTAACCGTGCTTTGCATTGACAGTCTCCTCCCGCAAGGGAGGAGTGGATTTAAGCACCCAGATCATGGAGCCTTGTATGGCATCTCACGGTCTCCTCCCGCAAGGGAGGAGTGGATTTAAGCCTACAGTCTCAGCGTACTTCTCAGCATCCTTATCGTCTCCTCCCGCAAGGGAGGAGTGGATTTAAGCTGTTGGTACCCAGCACTTTCCGAGAGAATCCCGTCTCCTCCCGCAAGGGAGGAGTGGATTTAAGCGTCTTTTACGGGGTTACCGTCTTTATCAGTCTGGGTCTCCTCCCGCAAGGGAGGAGTGGATTTAAGCCTGCTCGTCACTGCTCTTGATCTCAGCCTGTTCTGTCTCCTCCCGCAAGGGAGGAGTGGATTTAAGCCTTGCGGATCGATGCCAGATAGTTCTCTGCCGCGTCTCCTCCCGCAAGGGAGGAGTGGATTTAAGCAAGTCTGCGGAGCTCATCGAGATCACAACCCTCGGTCTCCTCCCGCAAGGGAGGAGTGGATTTAAGCGTCAAGGGTGCATAAGCAGGCTACGATCGACAGTGTCTCCTCCCGCAAGGGAGGAGTGGATTTAAGCTTATCTGATGCAGAGGTTGGGTACAGGGAAGATGTCTCCTCCCGCAAGGGAGGAGTGGATTTAAGCCAGAAAAGCCGGATGAGCAGATCAGATCGATACTGGTCTCCTCCCGCAAGGGAGGAGTGGATTTAAGCAAAGATGCGATGCACAATAACATGAAGAATTTCCGTCTCCTCCCGCAAGGGAGGAGTGGATTTAAGCAAATTTTTGTAAGGGTTATAGATACCCGGGAGGAGTCTCCTCCCGCAAGGGAGGAGTGGATTTAAGCTAAGCAGACTCTCTATAAATATGAGCGCAATATCGTCTCCTCCCGCAAGGGAGGAGTGGATTTAAGCATAACCTGATACCACAGCTACGGTATGCCCCTTCGTCTCCTCCCGCAAGGGAGGAGTGGATTTAAGCTGATATTGCCTGTATAGGTCGCTCCCGGAATTGGTCTCCTCCCGCAAGGGAGGAGTGGATTTAAGTGAGTATGAAAATCTAGATGGTCAAATATTAAAGGTTGCTATTTTTATAAGGAGGTGGTGAGACATGGAGTATAGAGAAGAAGACTATCTGCAGCTTTCAGGAATAGAGCATTTTTTGTTCTGCAGGCGCCAGTGGGCTTTGATACATATAGAAAAGCAGTGGTCTGAGAATGAGCTTACGACAGATGGCGATATTTTTCACAAGAGGGTTCATGACCGTGACCAGACAGAAATGCGTGGCGATGTACTTACTATCAGGGGAATGAGTATAAAGTCTGGTAAAATTGGCATTAGTGGAAGCTGTGATGCAGTGGAATTTTTACGTGATGACAATGGAATAGAACTGTCGGGGCGAACAGGCAGATGGCAGGTCTGCCCCATAGAATATAAGCGTGGAAGGTTTGACATATTAGAAGCAGACTCGGCACAACTTTGTGCAGAAGCCATGTGCCTTGAAGAGATGCTCTGCTGTCGGATTGAGTATGGGTATTTATTCTGGGGTGAAACACGAAGACGGGAACGGATCGAGCTGACAGAGGCGTTACGTGAAAAAGTAATATCGGCTTTTTCTGAAATGCATAAGTATTACGATAGAGGGTATACCCCTAAGGTAAAGCAGAAAAAAGGCTGCCTGAAATGTTCATTACGAGATATATGTCTGCCACAGCTTACAAAGAAACTGTCTGTTAAGACGTATATAAAGAGGAAACTGGAGGATGAAGAATGAGAAAATTACTGAATACATTGTATATAACAACAGATGACGCATATCTTACAGAAGAAAGTGATTCTGTCGTGATTAGGCAGGGCAGTACTAAGCTGGGACAGTTCCCTTTGATAGCGATAGAGAATATCATGCTGTTTTCGTTTAAAGGAGCATCTCCAGAGCTATTAGGCAAATGCGCCGAGAAAGGGATCGGAGTATCACAGTATACACCGAATGGTAAATTCTTATACCGTATTTCTGATAAAAACCGAGGCAACGTGCTTCTTAGAAAAGAACAGTATCGTATTTCAGATGACGGATCACGGGCTATGCCTTATGCAAGAAATATGATACTTGCAAAAGTTTATAATCAGAGAAATACAGTAAACAGGGCATTACGTGATCATTCGATGAGAATTGATAAAGAAAAATTTATTAAAGTATCTAATAATCTAAAGAAAAAAATGTCTGATATTGAGAACGTCTCAGATATTGATGCACTAAGGGGAATTGAAGGAGATGCTGCTGTCGATTATTTTTCTGTTTTTGATGACATGATACTGAATCAGAAGGAAGATTTTGCCTTTAATGGGCGCAATCGCAGGCCGCCTCTCGATAATGTCAACGCAATGCTTTCATTTTTGTATACAGTGTTGGCTAATGACTGTGCTGATGCTCTTGAAGGAGTCGGTCTGGATAGTTACGTTGGCTTTATGCACACTGATAAGCCTGGAAGAAAATCATTGGCACTTGATCTTATGGAAGAACTAAGAGCCCCACTTGTAGATAGGCTGGTGTTGACGCTTATCAATCAAAGACAGATAACAGGTGATGATTTTATAAAAGAAGAAAGTGGCGCAGTCAGATTTACATCAGATGGCAGGAAAAAAATACTTAAGGCATGGCAGGAGAAGAAAAAACTGGAGATAACGCATCCTTTTCTTGATGAAAAACTGGAGTGGGGCCTGGTAGCTTATGTGCAGGCACTGCTTTTAGCCAGAGTAGTCAGAGGAGACATGGATGAGTATCCGCCATTTTTATGGAAGTGAGGTGATTGTATGCTTATTCTCGTTACATACGATGTCGATACAGAGACAAATCAAGGAAGGAAACGACTGAGACATGTTGCAAAAATATGTACTGGGTATGGTATAAGAGTTCAGAATTCGGTATTTGAATGCAACGTAGACGCATCACAGCTAAAATTGCTTCGTAAAGAGCTTCTGGATGAAATGGATAAAACAGAAGACAGTATTCGTTTGTACAATCTGGGAAACAATTACCATAATAAAGTAGAACATTATGGGACAAAAGAAACAAAAGACCTTGAGGACATACTGATCTTTTAATGCAAACGAGCCATTATGCATTTTTTCTGTCTTTCCTTTTCCCCTCCGATTTGCTACAATAGAAGAGCTATGAGTAAAGCAGACGTTATTTTTAAAAAGATGTGCCGGGATATAATCGACAACGGCACGGATACGAGAGGACAGGCGGTGCGTCCGCACTGGGCGGACGGTGAGGCAGCGTACACGATAAAGCAGTTCGGGGTCGTGAACAGGTACGACCTGCGGGAGGAGTTCCCGGCGGTTACGCTTCGAAGGACAGCGATAAAGAGCGCGACCGACGAGATTCTTTGGATCTGGCAGAAGAAGTCGAACAATATCCACGAGCTGCACTCACACATCTGGGATGAGTGGGCGGATGCTGACGGAAGCATAGGAAAAGCCTATGGATTCCAGCTGGCGAGAAAGTACTGTTGGAACGACATCACAGAAGCCGGGATCAGACAGGTCTATGGAGACGATTTTGTCGTGCAGAAAGTTCATGAAGGCGAGGAGAGCCTGTATTCGGGACACGTTTTGTACAATGCAGATCGCCAGATGTACATGATGGACCAGGTCGACAAGGTCCTTTACGATCTGAAGGTGCACCCGTTTTCACGCAGGATCATGACGAATCTCTATGACTTCGCGGATCTGCCGGAGATGAACCTATACCCGTGTGCTTACAGCTGCACTTTTAATGTCACAGAGGAAAACGGGCAGAAAGTGCTGAACATGGTCTTAAACCAGCGTTCACAGGACACTTTGACGGCAAATAACTGGAACGTCTGCCAGTACGCCGTTCTTCTTTCGATGATCGCGAGAGACGTGGACATGATACCAGGAGTGCTTCTGCATGTGATAGCGGATGCGCATATCTATGACAGGCACGTGCCGTTAGTTGAGGAGCTGATCTCGAGGCCTGAGCATCCGGCACCGAAGTTCTGGCTGAACCCGGAAAAGCACGATTTTTATGATTTTATAAGGGAAGATGTGAGACTTGACGATTACGAGACCGGTGAGCAGATAAAGGACATCCCGGTCGCTATCTGAGGTGAAAAAATGCAGGCAATAGCAGCAGTAGACAATAACTGGGCGATAGGCTACAAGGGAAGGCTTCTGACGAGCATCCCTGAGGACATGAAGCTATTTAAAAACGAGACGATGGGCAATGTCGTTGTGATGGGACGAAAGACTCTCGAGAGCTTTCCTGGCAAGAAACCGCTTCCGAGCCGGACGAACATAGTCCTTACGACATTTCAGGATTACAGGAGTGGAGACGCGATAGTCGTCCACACACTTGATGAGCTGTTCGACCACCTGGCAGATTACGATACTGAAAAAATATACGTTATCGGCGGAGAATCCATCTACAGACAGCTTCTGCCGTACTGCGACAGGGCTCTGATCACGAAGATAGATATGGACTATGACGCCGACGCGCATTTTCCTGATCTCGATAAAGAGGATGGCTGGAAAATGACAGGAGAGAGCGACGAGCAGACGTATTTTGATCTGTGCTATACATTCACAGAGTACAGGAATGAGAAAGTAAAGACATGGACATCACAGGAAGAAAACTGATAGTCAAGGCATTGGCTGAAGAGGGAGTCAAGACCATTTTTGCCTATCCTGGCGGAATGGTGACCGACATAATAGACGAACTGTACAAGCAGGAGGACAAATTCCGTCTGGTGCTTCCGCGCCATGAGCAGGCACTGATCCATGAGGCAGAGGGCTACGCGAGGCAGAGCGGAAAAGTCGGCGTGGCACTGGTTACGAGCGGACCGGGAGCTACGAACACTATCACCGGGATCGCTGATGCGCACTACGATTCGATCCCTCTCGTGGTCATTACCGGACAGGTCTCCCAGCCGCTGATCGGAAACGACGCCTTTCAGGAGGTCGACATAGTCGGCATGACCAGAAGCATCTTGAAGTACGGCGTCACAGTCCGCGACAGAAAAGACCTGGGACGCATTTTAAAAATGGCATTCTACATCGCGCAGAGCGGAAAGCCAGGCCCTGTCCTTATCGATATACCAAAGGACATCCAGCAGAAGTCTGGTCCTGACGAGTACCCGGATCACGTGGATATCCGCGGTTACAAGCCTAACACATCTGTTCATATCGGACAGCTGAAGCGTGCATACAAGACTTTAAAAAATGCCCGAAAACCGCTTATTCTGGCAGGCGGCGGGATCCATATCTCGGGAGCCGAGCAGTTACTTACCGATTTTGCTAGAAAAATGCGGGTTCCGGTAGTGACTACTGTCATGGGAAAAGGCTCGATACCGGAGGATGACCCACTCTATGTCGGAAACTCCGGAATGCACGGCAGGTACGCGGCAAATATGGCAGAGATGGAGTGCGACGTGCTCTTCTCGATCGGCACCAGATTCAACGACCGTATCACTGGTGACCTGAACGAATTTGCTCCGAAGGCAAAGATAGTCCATGTCGACATAGATACAGCTTCTATTTCGAGAAATGTAGTCGTGGATGTGCCGGTAGTTTCTGACGCTTCACTGGCGCTGACTCATCTGATGGAATGGGCGGAGCCTATGGATACCAGAGAATGGCAGCTCGAGATAGCTGGCTGGCAGGCAGAACACCCGCTCCAGCTAAAGGTCTCAAAGGGCTTAAATCCGCAGACTATTATGGAATATATAGCTGAAGTCTTCGGAGAAGCTACCTATGTAACAGACGTCGGACAGCACCAGATGTGGGCTACACAGTTCTTACCGCTCCGGGGATCATCGAAGCTGATCACTTCAGGAGGTCTGGGTACCATGGGATTCGGCTATCCGGCAGCCATCGGAGCCAAAGAAGCAGACCACGACAGGACGGTGGTATGTCTTACAGGAGACGGCGGTTTTCAGATGAATATGGCAGAACTTGCCACTTCGATCTGCGCCGATATACCTGTTACGATCTGCCTGTTCAATAACCGTTATCTTGGGATGGTAAGACAGCAGCAACAGTATTTTTATGGGAAGAGATATGAGCTGACTTACCTGGGAAAGCGCCCGGCAGACAAGGAGCATCCGGACAGGATAGAGACAGCTGACGAGCTCTATGTACCGGATTTCCTGAAGTTTGTGGATGCCTACGGAGTAAAGGGCATACGTGTAAACGACGAGGACGGCATAGTTCCGGCACTTCAGGAGGCAAAACAGGCACAGTTGAATGGTGAGTCAATGCTCATCGAATTCGGCATAGCAGCTGAGGATGTCGTTCTTCCTATGGTAAAGGGCGGTATGGCGAATTCAGACATGATACTTAAGTGAAGGGCATTTTTTATATGAAAAACAGATGGATCGCATTATATGTAGAAAATGAGGTCGGTGTCCTGGCAAAGGTCTCGGGACTTTTTTCAGGGAAGAGCTATAACCTGCAGAGCCTTACCGTAGGCACGACTGAGCACGAGGATGTGTCGAGGATGACGATAAGTGTCCAGGCCGATGATGTGACCTTTGAGCAGATCAAAAAACAGCTGAATTCTATGGTCGAAGTCATAAAAGTCATGGACCTGACAGACGTTCCGATACACAGCAAGGAGATCCTCTACGCAAAAATACACGGGATCGACGCAGCAGGAAAGGAAGAGGCATTCCGCATAGCCCAGGTGTTCAAGATCCGCGTGATCGACATCGGAGAGGATTCGGTACTTTTGGAAAGCGCCCTGACGGAACGAAGAAATAACGAACTGATCGCACTTCTTAAAAAGACATACCGCCATATAGAGGTAGTCCGTGGCGGAGCTGTAGCGATAGAGAGCATCAGTACGAGTTGCAGATGAGAACTTCATTAAAAAAATCCTTGATATGAGTCGCCGCATGTGGTAAAGTAATAACTGTGTTGTGAAAAGCTGGTGCGGCGGCTTATATTTTTTATCAAAGATTGTTAAATTTTTAACAGACTTTATATGAAAACAGGCACAATTATCAGAAAAAACAGGGAACCGTATTTTTCCCGGGAAAAGCAATGAGCGCGGAGGCGCTAGAAGGAGACGTGACATGGCAGGAAGAATAGTTCTGGCAGGAGCATGCCGTACAGCAATCGGAAAGATGGGCGGAGAACTCTCCACCGTTTCAGCAGTTGACATGGGTGCCACTGTTGTTAAAGAAGCATTAAAGCGTGCAAATGTACCGGCTGACCAGGTTGATGAAGTAAAGTTCGGCTGCGTTATCCAGGCAGGTCTTGGACAGAACGTAGCAAGACAGGTATCTATCAAGGCAGGACTTCCGGTTGAGGTACCGGCAGTTACTCTTAACGCAGTCTGTGGATCAGGACTTAAGTGCGTAAACGAAGCTGCAAACATGATCATGGCCGGACAGGCTGACATCGTTGTAGCAGGTGGTACAGAGTCTATGTCACGTGCTCCGTTCGCTCTTGATAAGGCACGTTTCGGATACCGTATGAACAACGGTGTTCTCGTAGATACCATGATAAACGATGCTCTCTGGGACGCTTTCAACCAGTACCACATGATGGTTACAGCAGAGAACGTCGCAAAGCAGTGGAATCTCACACGTCAGGAGCTCGATGAGTTTGCAGCAAGCTCACAGCAGAAGTGCGAGAAGGCTGTTAACGAGGGCAGGTTCAAGGATGAGATCGTTCCTATCACGATCCATGACCGTAAGAAGGGCGACATTATCATCGATAAGGATGAGGGACCTCGTCCAGGAACTACAGTAGAGACACTTTCAAAGCTTCGCTGCTGTTCAGGAGTAGAAGGCGGAGTTGTTACAGCTGGTAACGCATCAGGAATCAACGATGGTGCAGCAGCAGTTGTACTTATGACAGAAGAGAAGGCTAAAGAGCTCGGTGTTAAGCCGATGGCTTACTTCGTTGGCGGTGCTATGGGCGGAGTAGATCCGAAGATCATGGGTGTTGGTCCTGTAGCAGCTGTTAAGAACGCTATGAAGAGAACAGGTCTTTCAGTTGATGATATGGATCTGATCGAGGCTAACGAGGCTTTCGCAGCTCAGTCAGTTGCAGTTGCAAAAGAGCTGAAGTTCGATATGTCAAAGGTAAACGTAAACGGTGGTGCTATCGCACTTGGACATCCGGTTGGAGCTTCAGGCTGCCGTATCCTTGTTACACTTCTTCACGAGATGGAGAAGAGAGATGCCAAGAAGGGTCTTGCTACTCTTTGTATCGGCGGCGGCATGGGCTGTGCTACTATCGTTGAGCGTGACTGACCGAAGGCTTCGAGGTGAGAGCGAGCCGTAAGGCGACGCTCGAGCCCGAAGCGAGGCCGTTCTGTGAGGCCGAAAGCATAGAGATGAAGACGAGCGATAGCGAAGTCTGAATCCTATGCGAGGTCGTTCTGTGAGATTAGCGAAAGCAAGCCGTAGGCGCAGCTTGAGCTTAGCGAGCAGAACTTCCTTATAGGCGCAGCTCGAATTTAGCGAAAAGAACTTCCTTAATAGGATAACTTGTATTTATATTTTTAATAGGAGGAAATACACATGAAGGTTGCAGTTATCGGCGCCGGCACAATGGGCTCAGGAATTGCCCAGACATTTGCACAGTGCGATGAAGTAGAGACAGTTTATCTCTGCGACATCAAGGAAGAGTTCGCAGAGGGCGGACTCGGCAAGGTAAAGAAGAATCTTGACAAGCTCGTAAGCAAGGGCAAGATGGATCAGGCCAAGGCTGACGCCATCGTTGGCAAGTTCAAGACAGGTCTTAACACCATCGCAGTTGATCCTGATCTCGTAGTAGAGGCTGCTCTTGAGGTTATGGACATCAAGAAGAACTGCTTCAAAGAGCTTGAAGAGAATATCGTTAAGAATCCAGACTGCATTTTCGCATCAAATACATCATCTCTTTCAATTACAGAGATCGGCGCAGGCTTAAAGACTCCTGTAATCGGAATGCACTTCTTCAACCCGGCTCCTGTTATGAAGCTGATCGAGGTCATCAAGGGCGCTAACACACCTGACGAGACAGTAGAGAAGGTTGAGGAGATCGCAAGAAAGCTTGGAAAGACACCTGTACGTGTTCAGGAGTCAGCAGGATTCGTTGCTAACCGTATCCTTATACCGATGATCAACGAAGGAATCTTCGTATACTCAGAGGGCGTAGCTGACATCGAGGGCGTTGATAATGCCATGAAGCTTGGATGTAACCACCCGATGGGACCACTCGAGTTAGGCGACTATATCGGACTTGATATCGTACTTGCCATCATGAACGTTCTTTATACAGAGACAGCAGATTCCAAGTATCGTCCGGCTCCACTCCTCAAGAAGATGGTTCGTGCAGGACATCTCGGTGTCAAGAGCGGACGTGGCTTCTATGATTATTCAGAGGGCTTTAAGAACAAGGTTCCGGTTGACAAGAAAAATTAATAGTTTAGAGTTCGGAGTTCATAGTTCTAAGCTTAAGACTCTGAACTCAGAACATAGAACTCAGGACTAATACTAATTCAGGAAGGAAATAAATCCATGGATTTTATTATAGATAAAAAGCATGAGATGGCTCGTTCCCTCTTCGCTGATTTTGCTCAGAAAGAGGTAAAGCCACTCGCACAGGAAATCGATGAGACAGAGAGATTTCCTAGAGAGACCGTTGATAAGATGGCAAAGTACGGATTCCTGGGAATCGCTATCCCGAAGGAATACGGCGGCCAGGGCTGTGATCCTCTTACATATGTTATGTGCGTAGAGGAGCTCGCAAAGGTCTGCGGTACTACAGCCGTTATCGTTTCAGCTCATTCATCACTCTGCTGTGACCCTATCCTTAACTACGGTACAGAAGAGCAGAAGCAGAAGTACCTTGTACCTCTTGCAAAGGGCGAGAAGCTCGGTGCATTCGCTCTTACTGAGCCAGGCGCTGGTACAGATGCTCAGGGAGCACAGACAAAGGCTGTTCTCGATGAGAAGACAAACGAGTGGGTTCTGAACGGATCCAAGTGCTTCATCACAAACGGTAAAGAAGCAGACATCTATGTCATCATCGCTGTAACAGATATTACTACAGATAAGAAGGGCCGTCCGAAGAAGAACTTCTCAGCATTCATCGTTGAGAAAGGAACTCCGGGATTTACCTTCGGAACCAAAGAGAAGAAGATGGGTATCCGTGCTTCATCTACTTACGAGCTTATTTTCCAGGATTGCCGTATCCCGGCTGAGAACCTTCTCGGTGTAAGAGGTAAGGGCTTCCAGGAAGCTATGCATACTCTCGATGGCGGACGTATCGGAATCGCAGCTCAGGCTCTTGGACTTGGCGAAGGCGCTATCGACAGAACTGTTGAGTTCGTTAAAGAGAGAAAACAGTTCGGCCGTTCGATCTCAGCTTTCCAGAATACACAGTTTACGCTTGCTGATATGGCTACACGTATGCAGGCAGCTCAGTATCTCGTATATGCAGCAGCAGAAGCAAAGAAGAACAAGCCTAGATTCTCAGTAGAGGCAGCAGAGGCTAAGCTCTTCGCAGCAGAGGCAGCTATGGCAGTTACTACAAAGGCTGTACAGCTTCACGGTGGTTACGGTTATACACGTGAGTACGATGTAGAGCGTATGATGCGTGATGCCAAGATCACAGAGATCTACGAAGGTACATCAGAAGTTCAGAGAATGGTTATTTCAGGAAATTTACTTAAGTAAGGAGCAAACAATACATGAAAATTGTAGTATGTATTAAACAGGTTCCGGATACCAAGGGCGGCGTAGTTTTTAACCCGGACGGAACTCTTAACCGTGCAGCAATGCTTACGATCATGAACCCTGATGACAAGGCTGGTCTTGAGGCTGCACTTCGTATAAAGGAAGCACATCCTGGTACTACTGTTACAGTACTTACCATGGGTCTTCCAAAGGCACAGGACGTTCTTCTTGAAGCTATGGCTATGGGAGCTGATGACGGTATCCTCGTTACTGACCGTGTACTCGGCGGTGCTGATACCTGGGCTACTTCGACAACTATCGCCGGAGCTCTCAGGAATATCGACTATGACCTGATCATCACAGGACGTCAGGCTATCGATGGAGATACAGCGCAGGTTGGACCGCAGATCGCAGAGCATCTCGGAATCCCTGTTATCTCATACGCTGAGGACATCAAGGTTGATGAGAACGCAAAGACTGTCGAAGTAAAGAGACAGTACGATGACAGATATCACATCCTGAAGGCTCAGATGCCATGTCTTATCACAGCTCTTGCAGAGCTTAGCAAAGAGCCTATGTACATGACACCGGGCGGAATCTTCGATGCTGTAGACCAGCAGGAAGAGAGAGTCACAGTCTGGGGCCGTAAGGACCTTAAGGATGTAGATGATAAGGACCTCGGACTCAAGGGTTCACCGACAAAGATCGCAAAGGCTTCTGACAAGGTTCGTAAGGGAGCTGGCGAGAAGGTTACTCTTGACCCACAGGAATCTGTTGATTACATCATGGGCAAGCTCAACGAGAAGCATCTTATCTGACTGGAGGTAAAATAAATGGCTTTAGAAGATTATAAAGGAGTATTTACCTATGCTCAGCAGGTAGACGGAGAGCTTTCTTCTATCTCTCTTGAGCTTATCGGTAAAGGAAAAGAATTAGCAGATGCGTTAGGAGAGCAGGTAACTGCAGTCCTTATCGGATCAAATGTTGAGAAATTAGCAGACAGACTCGGTGAGTATGGTGCTGACCGTGTCATCGTAGTAGATGATCCTCTTCTTGAGACCTATCGTACAGAGCAGTACGCACAGGCTCTTGCAGGAGTTATAAATGAGTACAAGCCTGAGATCATGCTCGTAGGTGCTACAGCAATCGGACGTGACCTTGGACCTACAGTATCAGCGCGTGTAGCTACAGGTCTTACAGCAGACTGTACAAAGCTTGATATCGGAGACTTCCCGCTTGAGGCTAAGCCGGGAGTAGAGCAGAAGCACAATCAGCTGCTCATGACACGTCCTGCATTCGGCGGCAACACTATCGCTACCATCGCCTGCCCGAATAACCGTCCTCAGATGGCTACTGTTCGTCCAGGTGTTATGCAGAAGCTTGATCCTGTTGCAGGCAGAAAGCCAGAGGTCATCAAGGCTGACATAAAGATCACTGAGAACAGCAAGTCTGTAACTATCGAGAAGGTAGTTAAGGATGTAGCAAAGGTTGCAAACATCATGGACGCCAAGATCCTCGTATCAGGCGGACGTGGAGTTGGTTCAGCAGAGAACTTCAAGCTTCTCGATGATCTCGCTGCAGCACTTGGCAAGGGAGCTATGGTTTCATGCTCACGTGCAGTAGTAGATTCAGGCTGGAAGCCGAAGGATCTTCAGGTAGGACAGACTGGTAAGACTGTTCGTCCGAACATCTACTTCGCTATCGGTATTTCAGGAGCCATCCAGCATGTAGCAGGTATGGAAGAGTCTGACCTCATCATCGCCATCAATAAGGATGAGGGAGCACCTATCTTCGACGTAGCTGACTATGGTCTTGTTGGAGATCTGAATAAGATCGTTCCGCTTCTCACTGAGGCTATCAAGGCTCAGAAGGCTAAAGAAGCAGAGGCTTAATAAATCTTAAAGTATTCTTGAAAAAATGGGCGCTTCCGGGAATTTTCCCAGGGGCGCCTTTTTTAGTGCTGAAGTGTCCCAAAATCCATTATATTGTGTTTTTTTGGTGATTTTGTTTAAAAAAAGCACTAAAATCCATACAATTTTTTGCAAAAAAAATGTGACATTTTTATGTCAGTGTGGTATTATATCTATTGTCAAATTGTTGATAGAAGGATTGGGAATTCGCTGGTTCTCAGTCCTTCTTTAGTTTAAAAATTAGTTTTTCGTATCTGACGGGCACGACTGCCACAACTAATCGTTCGAGACACGCTCTCGCTCCGTATGAGACGCAGCGGTGCATAAGCGGCTAAAGAACAGCCGCTAAACACCGGCGTCTCATAAGGGTCTCTCACGATTATTGTGGCATCCATGCCCTGAATACTGAAAAATCTGAAATACATTAAAGAAGCACTGAGAACGAGACACTAAATAGAAGGAGAATGCTGTGACGAAAGAGAAGAGCCAGGAGGAGATCGATAAAGAGGTCGCTCAGTTCAGGAAGGACTTAGGGATCAAGGGAGAGCAGAAGCAGGCGAAGACAGACTTCCACGAGGATCTGAACAAATACTCTGGCATAAAGCACGTGATCGGCGTGGTAAGCGGTAAGGGCGGCGTAGGAAAGAGCTTTGTGACCGGACAGCTCGCATCTATGATGGTGCGCGCCGGATATAAGGTCGGCATTCTCGATGCCGATATCACTGGCCCATCCATCCCGAAGATGTACGGCGTCCATGGGCCGGCCTACGGCGATGATAAGGGCTCGTACCCTATAGAAGCAGCTGACGGCACGAAGATCATGTCGATCAACCTGCTATTAGATGATGAGGAAGCTCCGGTTATCTGGAGAGGACCTGTCATCGCGAATGCTGTAAAGCAGTTCTGGACAGATGTGGTCTGGGGCGATCTGGACTACCTGTTCGTGGATATGCCACCAGGCACAGGAGACGTGCCGCTTACGGTCTTTCAGTCACTTCCTGTAGATGGAGTCGTGATCGTTACGAGCCCTCAGGACCTGGTCAGCCTGATCGTAAAGAAGGCTTACAACATGGCATCCATGATGCACATTCCGGTTCTGGGCATCGTAGAGAACTACAGTTACATGAAGTGTCCACATTGCGGCGAGAAGCTGTCTGTATTTGGCGAGAGCCATATAGACGAGGTGGCATCATCACTCGGTCTACCTGTACTGGGACGCCTTCCTATCGATCCTGAATACGCCAGGAAAGAAGACCAGGGAAAGTGCTATGAGATAGAAGCACCATTTGAGCCTATCACCCGGCGAATTCTTGAGGCACTTGGATAAGTGACATCAGTCAGATATTAAAACAGTCCATCAGGGGCTGTTTTTTTTTATTCAGAGAAAAAAATTTTTTCATAAGCGGCAATTCAGGTGGGTAGGCGAGGAAAAAAAGACACCTCCTGAAGTTTATAAAAAATTTATACTCGGCATTAAGCCATATTTTTTACATAAAAAGCCACATTTTATAATGCATGGTTTGTGGCGAAACTGTGTCCAGAATCTAAACTCAAATTTATAAATCTTTAATCTGCTGTTAATTGAATTCTATTTTTGAGGGGAGTATCATTTAGGGCACAGCACAGCTGATCATTCAGAGGTGCAGGGGACGCGTCTATTGGCAGATCATCAACAGCCGGTTTTATCAGACCGGCATCAGGTATTGAAAGGGGGTTTTTCAATGCAGGATATACTCAAAGAATACGGTCCGGCTATTATCACTGTAGTAGCCATTCTGGCACTCATAGCGCTTGTCACAGCTCTTATCGGAAGTGATGCGGAGAGCCCGATAGGCAAGGCTTTTATGGGGCTTATTGACGGATTTTTCAAGAACGCGCAGCAGGCGATCCCGAATCATCAGTGAGGCATGAAGTATGGCAGAACAGAAGGGAAAAGTTGAGATAAGCCCTGAGTTCTTCGGCCCGCTCTATCAGTTTATTCAGAACGAAGCCATCACTGATATAGACTTTGACGGGAGAAGACTCTGGCTGTCGAATACCAGAAACCAGCGGTATCCGGCGCAGATCCAGCTGCCTGATGAGTTTGTCACTGCCTTTACGAAGAGAGTGGCGAACTGTGTCAGTAAGCAGTTCCACAAGCAGTCACCGGTCCTCGAAGCAGAGACAGATACTCTGCGTATCACTATAGTGCATGAGTCTGCCGCGATCACCGGGAGAGCCATCTGTATCAGAAAGTCCATGCCGTTTTCCAGACTTTCGAGGAACGGAATGGTGCGAGACGGGTATCTGTCGGATGCGATGATAAATCTGCTGATAAACTGTGTTCATGCCAGGATGAACATGGTCTTCTGCGGAGAACCGGGAGTCGGCAAGACTGAGTGCGCGAAGTATTTTTCGTCTTATATACCGTCGTCCCAGCGAGTCATCACGATAGAGGATAACCCGGAGTGGCATTACAGCATGCTGAATCCCGGAGCCGATTCGGTGGAGCTTCGGATAAATCCGGTCATGGATTACACGAAGGCGATAAAGACCTGTCTCAGGTTAAATCCGAAGTGGATGATGCTTTCAGAGGCCAGGAGCAAAGAAGTCGTATACCTACTGGAAGGCTTTTCGACAGGTGTCCGTGGTATGACGACACTTCACACCGATGATGTGAGAAAAGTGCCAGACCGTATGATGAACATGGCAGGAAATCTCAGGTCAGAGAACAGGCTTGAAAATGACATCTACAGTTTCATAGATGCAGCAGTCCTGATCAGAAGGAAGCTGAAAAAAAGGGAGAACGGCGCTTTTGACCTGATCAGATATGTGGACCAGATAGGATTTTTTTACAGGGTGAACAGAGAAAACGGCTGTGTGCTCGTCTTAGACCAGGGTGAGCCGACGGGAAATTCTTTCCCGGACGCGATCATGAAGAAGTTCGAGGAAGCGCACATAGCAGACCCGTATTTTTACGAGGAAGAGCAGGAGGAGCACAGAGAAACAGAGGAGGACAAACATGTGGAGGAGGCAGAAGAAGAGAATGAGCCATTAAAGGAATACGTGTTTACGAGGGATAAACAGCTGATGGCTGTCGCTGAGGAGAGAGCCGTGTACAGGACAGATCCGGTACAGGAAGAAGAGCAGAGGGCAGCTTATGTGGCGGGGATCCTTACAGACATGGAGGATGAGTTCATAAAGAAAAAAAGAAAGGGGATGACGTTTATTGGCAAGAAACAGAAGGCAGCTTTCAGATGAGCTGTCGACCTACGGCTATGTGTTCTCGCTGAAAAAAGCAGTCGTCAGGTACGCGCTCGTCATAGCCGGGCTCTTTATTCTGGGGAGATTTTTCGGACTTCATCTGATACCGCAGATCGTACTTTTTGTGGCGGGAATGATAGTTTTTCCGCTGCTTCTAAGAAACACTTACAGAAACAGATATTACCAGCAGAAATTCTCAGATTTAAATATCTACATGGAGCAGTTCCTCTACTCTTTTATGAAGAGCAGAAAGGTGCTTACCACTCTTGAAGATACCTACGACCTCTTCGAAGAAGGAGACATGAAGAAGACTATCGGTAAAGCCATCGATCATATAAAGAACACTTATAACGAGTCTGACTTCGAAGAGAAAGCCCTGAAGATAATAGAAAAGAATTATCCTTATGAGGGACTTACGGTAATGCACAGGTTCGCGCTTAGGACTGAGGCACTTGGCGGAGAGTACGGCGAGTCGATAGAGCTGCTTCTCGAGTCGAGAAGGATGTGGGCTGACAGGATCTATTCGCTGCAGCAGGAAAAGAAGACAAAGCGCAGGGAGATAGTCCTTTCGATAGCCACTTCACTTCTGCTCTGCTCGATGATCTACTATATGTCTGGCAGACTGAATCTGGATGTGTCAGCAAATCCGCTTGCGCAGATCATTACTGTCGTAGTCCTGATCCTCGACCTTCTGATCTACTACAGGGCAGATTCGAAACTGACTGCCGGTTATCTGGCAACAGAGAAGAATCTGGAGAAAGAGCATTTAAAGCAGTACGAGAGATACCAGAAGTACGGAAAAGGACCATTGTCAGCTCTTGGAAAGCGGACTGCCCGGAAGAATATACAGGAATATATCAAAGCCTGTTTCCCGGAATGGCTGATGCAGATGTCACTCCTGATGCAGGCAGAAAATGTCCAGGTAGCTATTTTTAAATCGTATGATGAGGCACCTGCGATACTGAAGCCGGCACTTAAGGAAATGATAGGCAGATTGCGCCTTGACCCGAATGACAAAAAGGCATATACGGATTTTCTCTCAGAGTTCACGCTGCCCGAGGTACGCAGTACTATGAAAATGCTCTATTCGATCTCCGAAGGAAAAGGCGGCGAAGCCAGAGGGCAGATAGCTGATATCATCAGGAGAAACCAGGAGATGAGCGACAAGGCGAAAAGGCAGCAGAATTCTGACTCACTGGCCGGGATGTATGCGCTTTTCCTGGCGCCGCAGCTGACAGGCGGGCTTAAACTCATCTGTGACATGGTGCTGCTTTTCGCGGTCTACATGGGAAATATGTCAGGTGGAGTAGTATAGGAGGCTGGTATGGAAACAGTATTTAAATCATTTGCGGGACTCTTTTTCTTTATGCTTCTGACATGCATGGGTGTAAGCCTTATCGCTTCATCTATTCAGGCGGCAAATGCGAACCGCGCGCTTTTAGGATATGTGGAGAGAATAGAAAACTCAAACTATTCGGATAGAGTAATAGATGCATGTAAGGACGATGCCAAAAAGCAGTTCGGTGACGGCAGGGACAGTACACTTGAAGTCGTAAAGGCAGTACAGAATGGGAAGAGGCAGGTGGCTTATGCCAGGGCGACACTGCACTACAGTTTCAGGATCCCTGTCATAGGATACGGGACTACCCATTCGGTATCGTCGGTCATGACATGAGGAGGTTTTTATGAGAGAGATCATTTCAGACTACGGGGAGGCATTTCTCTATCTGGTCACAGGACTTATGTTTACAGGATTATTTGCGGTGGTACTCAATGCCATAACACAGGCTTAGACGGGAGCAGCATATGCATGAACTGATGAAAGAATACGGAGAGATCATAGCAGGGGCGGTCATTACGGTATCAGCCATAGGGATTTTTGTGGCTGTGCTTTTAAGTCATGACGGTGCTCTGCCGGGTCTTGTCAGGTCATATTGCGGCTACCTGCTGTGAAAGGAGGAAAATGCAGGCACTGATCAGAGAATACGGACATTCGATAATCACCTGGACGGTATTTGCTGCGATCGTAGCACTTATATTTACCGGACTTTCCTTCTTTTCTTCAGCCGGTCTTATGACAGATACCATGGACAGAGGGCTTATAAGGGCAGAGGCAGAGACCGGAGAAAAAGAGCTTCAGAAAAAGCTGGATGTAAAGGCTGATAATATAGCAATGGCAGGCGACACTTATGTGGGTATCAGACAGAAACTCTATTATGAAAAAAATGGAGATGACAGCTTGATAAAGCTGAAAAACGGAAAGGCAGAGCGGATACATATCAATGCTGTCTATATGCTGAAAGGCGAAGAAGAATATAGCAATGGCTATGAAGTGACTGACCAGGTCGTACATGAAGATATGGATGGAAATGATTCATTTATGGAGTTTACAATGCCGGGATGCTACAGGATTACTCTGTCGGTCACGGATTCAGAGTCTGTAGTCAGTAATTATCAGCTATTTATCCACGCAGGGAAGAGGAGGATAAAAGGATGAAGCATCTGATGATAGCCCTGATAAGCGCGGTGACGACCATACTCATAGTGATAATTCTGATGAGCGTACATTCTAAGGACTTACGCCAGACAGAGCTTGAGAGAGCACTAAAAAGCGCGGCAGGCCAGTCACTAGAGAACGCCTGTCTTACACAGAAGACACAGATAAATGATAATGATGCTCTGGTGGCGGACTTTATCAGCAGTTTCCTCGGCAAGATGAAGACCGGAAGCAGCATGACTTCTGAAGACGGGAAAGTATATACACAGAAAAAAAGTGATCCAGGACAGAAGCTCGAGATCGAGATACTGGCAGCGGATATATACAGGGGAATAATCTCAGCAAAAGTCAGTGAGAATTTCACCTATCCGAATGGAAAAAAGGGAAAAGTGACCGCGTCTACTACTCAGATAGTAGAGCGCGAGAGCAGAAGACCATCAGAGTATGTCAATTACTATATCCCGTGGCAGGTAGCCAGGGCAGCAGGCTTTGATTATGTCGAAGGAGAAGACTTTCTGTATTACCAGAAGAGATACGCAAAGGGAATGACTGTCGATACTGACATAGAAGAGCCTGAGCCACGGGGATATACATTTAAAGGATGGAATAGTGAAAAAGAAAACGGAGTCATAAAGTACACAGCTATATACGAATAAGGGGACACTTATGCTGACGAAGGGATTTTTTAAAAAGGGAATAGCTCTGGCGCTTGCCCTTGGAATGCTTTTTCCGGGGAATCTGAGTGTGAGCGCAGCTGAAAAGAAGGGTGAAGCGAGAAACAATGTGACGAAAAAGCACAAAGAAGAGTCTGAGGAGGATGAGGAGATCATAGAGCCTGAACCTACACCAGAGCCAATTAGAGGAGTAGTTCCTGGAAGACTCCTTGCGGCTAATGGCAACGGGCGATTTTCAGAGACTATGAGTTTTTCACTGCCGAAGCTGAGCTGTGAACCCTATGAAGATATAGTGAGCTTTTCGCTGAAATCGTGGGACACTACCGGAAGAGACAGAAATGACTGGAAGAACGCAGCCATTGCTCTTCTGCAGAATGGAAATGACTGTACCGTGTCCATGTCGAACCTGCTCGACTATGAGAACTATTCGGTAGTTATCAGATATGAACAGACATTTTTTTTTGAGGTGGAAAAGACAGGGACCAGGATAGGGGCGGATGGGTCGGTCGAGACTTATACCTACATAGTCATAGAGAGTAAGACCATAACCGGTACTCTTTCCGGTTCTGTCACGACGGAGCAGGACACTTATATAAGGAATGCGTATGACCTTAAGGAAAAAGTCCACAAATATCCGTCACTTACGCTTGCAGGATATATAGATTGTCAGGGACTCCAGTCAGATATAGATGGGAAGTCCAGAGGAAGCTGGCTCGTAAGCGGGGATATTTCCCAGGTGTCCATTGCCGGAAATGGCAATACTATCCGGCGGCAGCAGGACGGATTTATTTTTCATATATATGACGGGGCTTCCCTTACTCTAAGACACGCAACGCTCGAGGCTTATTCTGGAAGTATTATAAAGACGAAAACGGAAGGAGGAGAATACGAGGTTTCTAATCCTTCAGGCACTGCTGCAGGTTCCGCGATAGAAGTGGGCTTTGACAGCGCATACGATGAACACGATACATCAAGTGGGAACCTGTTACTTCAGGACTCTGTAGTCATGGCAAGAAACAGTGCTGTGACAGTCCGTTGCGGAAGCGTGTCAGTTATGAACTCGTTACTCTATGGAATGGGAGAGAAGGACGAATTTTCATATGCGAATTTTGAAGACTATATCGGAGTAGGCATTCTGACTATGAATTCCGGAAAAGCCCATGCTGATGTAAAAGTCACTGGAAGCAGTCTGTATGGCAGATACAACGGGATGCTCTTACAGGGAGACGCTTCAGGTGATGTGAGCGGCTGTCGGGCAAGAGGCGACTGTGGAGACGCATTCGACTTCAGGGCATCCGGAACGCTTGATATAAAAAACTGCCAGGTATACGGAGTCAAGGGAATAGATGTATTCGATGATGCGACATATGCAGCAGTCTGGAAAGCACTGAACGGAAATTCGTTTGACAGAAGTGCCTATTCGGCCATTATCGGAAAAAAGGGAACTGTCACCGTATCTGATACCTCCATGTTCTTAAATACCGGAGCATTCAGAGGTGACGCCGAGGCAAACAGCTTTGGAATACAAAACCGCGGGAATCTGATCATAGGAGAAAATGTGAAGATAAGCACTATTCATTCCGGTGCCTGGAATACTGTGGCTTCTGAAAACAGAGCTTTCTGCTGTGGCATTTATAACGTATCGGTCCTGGAACTGCCTGCGGATATCTATATCAAATCAGATGATAATGGAATCTCTGAGAACCGTAATATCGGAGCTATCAGGAATCTGGTATCGATAAAGGGCGGAAGTACTGAATACGCAGCTGCAGTTGAACACGCTGTGACAGGAAATGGCTATCTCTATGACCTGCTTGATTCAGGAAATAATTCAGTCCTTACACTGAAGGGAGGAATGATAAATGCTGGGGATACCGGAATAGAAGCGCCATTCGGATCTGTCTATTTAGAACCTGAACTGACGCTTTCAGTATCGGGTAAGCTGTGCGGTATTCTGATCGGGAAAAATGGCCCTGACAATATATTTGGAAAAGACGCTGGCGGGGCATATCTTAGTACCGGAGGTGACGGGAAGAACAGCATCCGATCCTCACTTCAGGGAAGTGCCGTGATCATCAGGGAAAGCGGACAGGCAGAACTTACCGGAAAAGATACAGAGCTTTCGAATGATTCAGGCCCGTGTGGCACAGGAATAAAGAATGGCGGAATGCTTCTGCTTAAAAACGCAGTCATAAAGGCTCAGAAATCAGGCATCAGAAATCTGGAGACAGGAAAGACGTACATAGGAGATGAGCTGGACGAAAAAGGCGACAGGGTAAGTATTTCTGAAGCCGTGTACGGTATCAGAAATGACGGAGAAGTCTATTACTACAGAAACGTCGTAATAGAGAACTGTCTTAAGGCGGGAGTCTGGCAGAACGGTATTTTTTATATGCTGCCAGGAGCCAAGGTATCACCGGAGAACGCGATCTATCTGACGTCTAAGGGTGAGGGAGAAGACGCTGTGAAGTCTACGGTGAGGATCCTCTATGAAGAGCAGTATGAGGATCAGCTGGAATCCATAGAGGCCACTTTTAATACAGCAGCCGGTGACAGGGAACCTGGGAGAGTCATGGCCGAGCTGTACAGCGCAGATGGAAAGACAGACTACTCAGCTGAGACTTATCGAAAGATAGAGAGTAAAGAAAAGCTCAGGATCAGCGAACTACTTACAGGATTTTCACTGAGCTTTTCAGAGGTGAAAGACCATAAAGCGGCTCTTAGATGTGGACTTGGAAAATACGAAAGAACCGAAGAAAAGAAGGCTGATCTGCAGCCAGAAGACGGAGAAGCTACAAACGGAAGAACCGGGACTTTAGTGTTATCCTGCCTGCTGCACGGAAAGTATGATGCGGACTTTCCGGTAAGGAGAGAAGAGATAAAGGCAGAGACGCCTGACAGCACCCCGTTTTATTGGAGAGAACCGACAGAATTCCAGACAGCTCCAGTCACTGAGAAAGATGACAGGTGTCATATATTTTTTAAAGGAAAGGATGTGACAGCAGGACTAAAACAGACAGGATACAGGGACAGAGAGGGTGAAGAATACGGAAGCAGAGTCTATGATACAGACAGGATCATAAGGATATACAGCGAGGACCATGTATTCTATGGCATATGGGATACAGACTTCACCATGATCTTTGACGGGAACGGGCAGACGAATGATGCAGAGAACTATTCAAAGGAGCACGTGGACGGGGAGTTTGTCTTTGATGGAAATACCGGGCCGGACGGGAAGTCGGATGAGTATTTTATAAAGAGCATCACCAGAAAAAAGTTCGACTATGAGACTCTGTCCGACAGAACTTACCTGCATCAGACCTCATTCCAGGGGTGGAGCTTTGATAAAGACGCCTCATATAAAGACGACGGAGTCTACTGCAAGGGAGACGCGCTTCATGGGCCGGAAGAGCTGGCCACTGATGAGACAGAACAGAGCATATATCCGAATTATAAGGCTCTGGCATTTTATGATTTTGCCCTTGAAAAGGATCAGGTGACGTTTGATGACGGAAAAGCAGATGTAAGGGTCTATGCAGTATGGGATGAGTTCCCGGTCATCACGGCACAGGACAGTTCTTTTTACGCGGATGAATTATCTGATCAGGAAAAGGTAATGGAAAAGCTCCTGTCCGAAGATACGGTTACAGTGACTGACCATGAGGATGGCGTTATAGGACGGGAGTACATAAAAGTCTACACTGATCCTGTAAAGAAGATATTTTCTCTGGATGAACTTAAAAAAATGGGCGACCTTGGGAGTGTGAGCGTCTACTATTCGGTAACTGATAAAAATGACGCTGACCTGGAAAGATTTAAACAGAACACTTCAGTTACCCAGGCAAAGATCTATGTGATGAGTGAGGACGCAGAAGACACTGCAGACGAGATACCACAGTCTGCTAAAAATGGAAACGGCGGGACTTCTACAGATACTTTTTACAGTGCGCCTGTCTATGTGAGAGCCATAGGAAAGGACGACGCAGAGACTCTCGAAGAGAACTCCGTCTGGAAAGAGGAGTCATTTAGAAAGCTGCTCGGCAGAGCGCTCCAGGATACGGAAGAGGTCTCATCTGAAAAATGGGTATTTACCGGAGATGACATCAAAAAATCAAAGGAGATGCTCTATGAACAGAATGCTGATCCGGTGACCTGGAGAAATACTTTTATAGACAGGAGAGTAGAGGATGTAAAGGAGGCTGATAATGACAGAAACAAGCCGCTGATCGTAGAGGAAGGACTCTCGTCTTTAAGACTTACCTGGGACATTAAGTCGGAGACTGACAGAGCAGAGATCACTCTCTCACAGTGGGGAAAGTCTGAGAAGAGAACTATAAAAAGAGAGACAAACCAGAAGATGGCATCTGGAACTCTCTTTAATGAGCTGACAGCTGATTCAGACTATCTGATCACAGCAGAATTTTACTATCGGGATAAAAAAGTTCTGACTCTTAAAGAAACGGCTCATACGAAAAAGCTGGATAAACCGGTATTTTCAGTTTATAGAAATGATACTGGAGAGAAAGCAGAGCTCAGGCTTTCGTTTGAAAAGGACAGTAATGCAGAGAAGTATGTTATAGAAAGAAGGTGCATAAAGGGAAAAAATACTTACGACTGGACGGTGATAGAAGAGATCGATGAGTTTACTGAAAAGGAAAATGGCGAACGATACATGGATTCTGATGTCATAAGATATGACACTGAGATCTCTGAAGAAGGAGTATACAGATACCGGATCAAGGCTTTTGGAAGTCGGATAGGAAAGGAGGATATGGCAGAAGACAGCGGGTATTCTGATGAATGCGAGACTGGGTTTCTTAAAAAGCCGGTAATAGAAGCTATAGAATCCGGATGCAGGTCCATAAGAGTGATCTTAAAAGAAAGTACACAGGCCGACTTTGTGCGGATCTATTATCAGAGTACTGGAGGAAGTCTGAGATACAGTGATGTAGAGCCTGACAGTGAGAACTCCGGAATAGTATCTGAAAAGATGGCTGATGATACCATTTACGGCATTACAGCTGAGGCGCACATCATCTCACCCGAAGGAGGAAAAGAATATACGGGACTGAAGTCTGATACAGCTACAGAAAAGACGAAAAAACTCATCTCCCCTGTTCTGCTTACGAAAAAACAGAAGGACATATATACAGGAGATGGCATCAGGCTCCAGTTTAAATACGATGAAAATGCCATAGGCTATCAGGTAAAAGAAGACATCCTCTATCCGGTAAAGCAAGAAGGAGCATTTGAAGAGATACAGTTATGTTCTGTGGGTACAGGTGTCCTAGAATATAAAAAAATCGGAGGTGACAGCAGGGTATCAGAATACACTGTAAGAGCCGTTTACAAAACTCTTGACGGTAAGACTTTTTATAAGGGATCGAAGAAGGTGAGAGCTGCCTATATCAGAACTCAGGCGGCAAGCGGAAATACTATTTCCAGAGGAGACAGATCAGATGAGAGATTTACGACAGATGACAATGCGTCATGCTATTTAGTGATGACAGAGACGAAAGACCAGACGGAGGAGATATATGTACCGCGTGAGAATGCTGGTCTGTATGTATACTCGCCTGAAAGGGACAGGCAGGTAACACAGGTAAAGACAGTGCTCATGTATGAAGGGGTGGAATACAGGGCATTATAAGGAGGTTTAATGAAAAAGTTAAAAGGGATAAAGATTTTGGCGGCGATAATGCTTGGGATATTTTTCCTGACAGCATTACCGGGACAGACTGAGGCTATGGCAGGGCAGTCAGAATATACAACAGGAACGTATTCTGGAACAGTTAAAACTACAGCTGTTGGCTTCATATACGATGCAGATAATGGAGTATTAAACCTTACCGGAGGAAGCGTAGGGGATGATACAGGTATCTACGATGACGGCATGAGACACTTCGATGGTACGAAGACAAACGGTGAGATAGAGCATATAACCGACTGCGATTACCAGAAAAAAATCCCTGGAACAGATATTAATCTGGTGATCTGCGATGACCTGCTGACGATCACCGGAGGAAAAGGCGAGAACCTGAGAAATATCCTCTCATACCTTTCTGGTTACGAAGATGCTGCTTCAAAGATCAGAAGGATAAAGATAACCGGCAATGTGACAGCTGAGGATGAAGCAGAGAGAATGTTCGCTGGATTTACGGATGTAAAAGAAATACAGGGACAGGATAAGATTAAATGCACGGCTGATGCATATTCGCTCTTCGGTTATATGAGAAACTGCCGTAATCTGGAATCAGTAGATCTCTCTGGTTTTGACCTGCCAAAGGCCTGTGACTGGACTGCAGCATTTCAGGGTATGGATTCTCTTAGAGAGATAAATATCGGAGATAATAAACTTCCGAATGCATTTAAAAAGCAGGATCCTTTTAATGGCAAGGTTTCGTCTGCTTTTAAGGAACTCGTAAAGGAGTACGGCTCACTCTACAATGTACTTATGAAGTATAAGAAAGTAGTTCATGTAGATACTACGGGAACAGACTATGTCTTTACCGGAACAAAGGCCGATGGCACTTCAGAGACACTGAAAGTAGACTGTGATGGAAAGTATATAGAAGAGGAAGTCCCGGAAGAAAATCCAGAGGAAGAACAGGAGAAGGAGCCTGAAGAAAATCCAGAGGAAGAACAGGAGAAGGAGCCTGAAGAAAATCCAGAGGAAGAACAGGAGAAGGAGCCTGAAGAAAATCCAGAGGAAGAACAGGAGAAGGAGCCTGAAGAAAATCCAGAGGAA
>Ga0256407_10002086_pt1 | contig 39303 bp, 39 predicted proteins | sample RumenRJG_04DNA_FD_193489 | JGI IMG/M metagenome (GOLD analysis project Ga0256407, IMG submission 193489) | Bovine rumen microbial communities from Lethbridge, Alberta, Canada - RJG_04 | ecosystem: Host-associated > Mammals > Digestive system > Stomach > Rumen | place: Canada: Alberta... | reverse complement strand
TCAACATGGTGAAAACGGCCGCTTTGCTCGCGGGTGTCGACAAGGAGATTTCCCCGCATACTTTCCGCCACAGTTTCGCGACGCATCTGATAGAGAATGGCGCCGATCTCCGTGTGGTGCAGGAGATGCTGGGGCACGAGAGTATCCTGACTACCGAAATCTATACTCACATCGATTCCGCCACCTGGCAGAAGGCTGTGCTGGAGCATCATCCTCGCAGATGATGATGCTCCATGGTTTTGTCAGGAGCGCTATTTCAGGCGGCAGCGGGCGAGGCGGCGGGCCTGCTCCTCGGAAAGAATCCCCGCCTTCAGCAAGCCGTCGACGGTCAGGTTCTCGCGAGGATTATGGTCGCGGTAGAATGCGATGTCGCGCGCAGTCTGCCAATTGCGGATGTGCGGATGGTTTCGGATGTCGTCCAAAGAGCCTGTCCAGAACGGGTACGGATCTGCAGGAGAGCAACTTATGAGATCCTTCAGGCCGTCGAACCTCTCCTGGTCGAAACGGTAGATTTCCATCAGCTGCTCCGGACAGGAATACCCGCGCAACTGCTCGCGGTATTCCACCATCCTGTGCGCGAACCAGCCTCCAATGCCGGGCAACTCGTCGAAAGCCGCGGAGTCCGCCTTGTTGATATCGGTCTTGGGAATCACGATGAACGGCTCCAGCCTCTCGAAAACCGAATCCGCAACTACATAACTTTTGGCAAAATCGGCCTTGCGCCTGAACCGGCCGCCTTTTTCGCGGTAATTAAGAATGGATTGCGCCTGCTTTTCGCTGAACCCCAGGCGGCACAGTTCCTCCAGGCTCACGGTATTTGGATTGAAGCGGAAACTCTCCACCCGCCTCCCCGGCGCCCTCTCGTAAATCGCCCTGGCCCTGGGTTCATGATTCGCCACCCGCAACCTGCTGGTCTTTATCCGGGTGGCGGAAGTGTCTGTGTGCGGCGACATTTCAGGCATGATAAGGCGCTCCTCAGAGCGCCCGGCGGAGGTCGGGACGGAGCCGCTTTGCGGCGATGTCGGTAGACCGGGAGCCGCAGGGTACTTTAGGGGCGGAGCCTCTAAAAAGACCGTATCCGGCCTGTCGCGGTTGGCGACTATCCTGTCTTCGGCCGTCTTGCGCACAAACATCGCCAGCTCGAAACCGAGGACGAGAAAAGCGAGGGCGATCGCCCCCGTCTTGAAAGATGATTTCATGGCTGAAGCCTCCCCTCAATCTTTGTACTTGTTCCTGTGCTCTCCTTTTTCGATGACCGCGCCGCCCACCACAATGACGATTTCGCCCTTCGGCTCGACGGCGTTGAAATGCCCGAGCACCTCCGCCATAGTGCCGCGGACGTGCTCTTCGTGAACTTTGGAAATCTCCCTCGCGACGCTGCAGGGCCTGTCCGGCCCGAAGACCTCGGCGAACTGCTCGAGAGTCTTCACCAGCCGGCGGGGAGATTCGTAGAATACCATGGTGCGCTGCTCTCCGGAAAGGCTCTGCAGCAAGGTCTGGCGCCCTTTCTTCTGCGGCAGGAAGCCCTCGAAGCAGAAACGGTCGCAAGGCAGGCCGGAAGAAACCAGTGCGGGGATGCAGGCGGTAGCACCCGGCAGAGTTTGGACTTCGATGCCTTCCTCAGCGCAGGTGCGTGCGAGCAGGAAACCGGGATCCGAAATTCCGGGAGTGCCGGCGTCGCTCACCAGGGCTACGTTCCTGCCTGCGAGAATTATCTCTTTGATGCGCCCTGCGGTCTGGTGCTCGTTGAACTTGTGATGCGACTGCAGGGGCTTGTGAATGCCGAAATGATCCAGGAGAACAGAACTCGTACGGGTATCCTCGGCCAGGATCAGGTCCGCCTCCTTCAATATCTCCACCGCCCTGAAGGTCATGTCTTCAAGGTTTCCCACCGGGGTAGGCACTATGTAAAGTTTTCCTTTCATAAAACGCGACTTATTCTTATCTTTGCATAACAAGTCGACGACAAATTTAACCAAAATGTACGCAGAAAACAATACCAAAAAGAGGGGCTGCATCGAAGTAGTGTGCGGCTCGATGTTCTCCGGAAAAACAGAAGAACTCATCCGCAGGCTCCGCAGGGCCCAGTTCGCAAACCAAGTGATAGCGATTTTCAAGCCCTCTGTAGATAACAGGTACTCCGATGTGGAGGTGGTCTCCCACGATTCGCACAGCATCACCAGCAAGCCCATCAAGGATGCTGCCGAGATGCTCAAGATAGGGCCGGACGTACAGGTCGTCGGTATCGACGAGGCCCAGTTTTTCGGAGAAAACCTGGCCGCCGTCTGCCAGGCCCTGGCAAACCGCGGCGTCCGCGTGATCGCGGCCGGCCTCGACACCGACTATCTCGGAAAACCCTTCGGCCCCATTCCCGCCCTCATGGCAATAGCCGAGGACGTGCAGAAAGTGCACGCCATCTGCGTGAAATGCGGAGGCCTCGCCAACCACTCGCACCGGCTCAGCAAGAGCCGCAAGCTTGTGGTCCTGGGAGAAAAAGACATCTACGAGCCTCTCTGCCGCGAATGCTTCAACAAAGCACTGGCGGAGGAATAGGCGCTAGCGGTATTTCTCGCTCTGTTCGGCAATGAGGGCGTCCAGCACTCCAGGGTCGAAATAGTTGATTTTCATCGCCCGTTTGACGTCGGCGAGGGTACGCGATGCGACCTCGCGTGCCGCCTCCGTGCCCTTGCGAAGCACTTCGTAGACGTAGGGAATGTCCTTCTCGAACTTTGCGCGACGCTCGCGGATGGGAGCGAGAGTATCTTCCAGCACGGCGAACAGGAAGTTCTTGCACATGACGTCTCCGAGGCCTCCGGCGCGGTACTGCGCCTTCATCTCGTCGAGCGAATGGAACTCGAAGGAAGATTTCTTGCCCACGAAGCAGGACGCGAACTTGTCGAAATGCTCAGGCCGGCAGAAAGCGTCGAGATAAGTGAACACCGTGTTGCCTTCCACCTTGCCCGGATCGCTCACCTGCAGATGTCCGGGGTCGGTATACATGCCGCGCACTTTTTCGCGCACGGTCTGCGAATCGTCGCTCAGGTAGATGCAGTTGCCGAGGCTCTTGCTCATCTTGGCCTTGCCGTCGGTTCCCGGCAGACGCATGCAGGAGGCGTTGTCGGGCAGCAGGATTTCCGGCTCCACGAGCACTGGCGCATAGGTTGAGTTGAACTTGCGCACGATTTCGCGGGTCTGCTCTATCATCGGCTCCTGGTCTTCACCGACGGGCACGACAGTCGCCTTGAAGGCGGTGATGTCGGCGGCCTGGCTGATGGGGTAGCAGAAGAAGCCGACGGGAGTGCCCGCCTTGTTCTCCGCACCTTCCGAGTCGTTGAATCCGCGCAGGGCCATTTCGGCCTTGACCGTGGGATTTCGCTGGAGGCGCTGGACCGTCACCAGGTTATTATAGAAGAAGGTAAGCTCCGTGAGTTCGCTTATCTGGCTCTGTATAAACAGATTGCTCTTCTCCGGATCGAGCCCGACGCTAAGATAGTCGAGTGCCACCTCGATGATGTTCTGGCGCACCTTTTCGGGGTTGTCGGCATTGTCGGTGAGCGCCTGTGCGTCGGCGATCATGATGAATATCTTGTCGAAAAGTCCGCTGTCCTGGAGTTCAACCCTGCGGCGCAGCGAACCCACGTAATGTCCGATATGGAGCCGCCCGGTGGGGCGGTCTCCAGTCAAAATGATCTTTTCCTTTGCCATCAGTCCTTAACTGCTTTAAGTGCTTCACGGATTTTAGCCTCGATCTCGTCTGCGAGCTCGGTGTTGTCGCGCAGCAACTGCTTGGTAGCCTCGCGGCCCTGTGCGAGCTTCTCGCCGTTGTAGCTGAACCACGAACCGGACTTCTGGATCACGTCGAACTCCACGCCGAGGTCCACGAGCTCTCCGCTGTGGGAGATGCCCTCGCCGAATACGATGTCGAATTCCGCTTTCTTGAAAGGCGGCGCCATCTTGTTCTTGACCACCTTTACGCGGGTGCGGTTGCCGAGCGCGTCCTCACCTTCCTTGATCTGGGTGGTGCGGCGGACGTCGATACGCACGGAAGCGTAGAATTTGAGGGCGTTGCCTCCGGTGGTGGTTTCGGGATTGCCGAACATGATGCCGATCTTCTCGCGGAGCTGGTTGATGAAGATGCAGCAGGTGTTGGTCTTGGAAATGTTGGCCGTAAGCTTGCGGAGCGCCTGGCTCATCAGGCGTGCCTGCAGGCCTACTTTGTTGTCGCCCATTTCGCCTTCGATCTCTGCCTTTGGGGTGAGGGCCGCCACCGAGTCGATGACCACGATGTCCACCGCACCCGAGCGGATGAGGTTGTCTGCGATTTCAAGGGCTTGTTCGCCGTTGTCCGGCTGAGAGATGAGCAAGGTCTCGAGATTGACTCCGAGAGCCTTGGCGTAGGTGCGGTCGAACGCGTGTTCCGCGTCGATCATAGCGGCGATGCCGCCCGACTTCTGGGCCTGCGCGATCGCGTGGATGGCCAGCGTGGTCTTTCCGCTGGATTCCGGCCCGTAGATTTCGATGATCCTTCCGCGAGGATATCCTCCGATACCGAGTGCGTGGTCGAGGGCGACGCTGCCGCTGGGGATCACCTGGGCGTCACTCCATTCTGGCTGGTCTCCCAACTTCATGATCGTGCCTTTCCCGTAATCTTTCTCAATCTTGTCGATCGTGGCCTGCAATGCCTTCATCTTGGCGGCATTGATGTCTGTGGCCTTTACTTCTGCTTCTTTAGCCATAATGAATGTTATTAATTGTTCTCGGGCTTATGCCCGAAGGCAAATATAGGTAAAAAATGTTTAACTTTGCCTTGATATGGAAAAGTTACTTGGCAAATCTCCGGCAGAACTCGAGACAGTTGTCCGCAACTGCGGACTCAAGCCTTTTGTGGCCAAACAGATAGCCCGCTGGCTCTATGTTTCAAAAGTCCGTTCCATCGACGAAATGACCAACATTTCGAAGGAGGGGAGGGAAATCCTGAAAAGCCGCTATGAGCTCGGCGCGTCGGCGCCGATAGGAAAAGCCGAAAGCGGCGACGGCACGCTCAAGTACCTTTTCAAGGTGCAGACCCCTTTGGGCGGCAACATGGTGCAGACTTCCGCCATCGAATCCGTGGTGATTCCCGATGGCGACCGCCGCACCCTCTGCGTGTCTTCGCAGGCCGGCTGCCGCATGAACTGCAAGTTCTGCATGACCGGCCGCGGAGGATTCAAGGGGCAGCCCCTCGTCAGCGACATCCTCAACCAGTTCATCTCGGTCGATGAGCCCGACAAACTCACAAACGCCGTGTTCATGGGCATGGGCGAGCCTCTCGACAATTACGACGAGGTGTCCAGGGCCATCGAAGTGCTCACCGCGGAATGGGGTTTCGCCTGGAGTCCGAAGCGCATAACCGTTTCCAGCATAGGAGTCCTGCCCAATTTGAAAAGATATCTCGACGAACAGAAAACTCATCTGGCCATAAGTTTGCATAATCCTTTCGGCGAGGAGAGGGTGAAGTTCATGCCCGTCGAGAAGGCCTGGCCCATAAGCAAGGTGGTAGACCTCATCCGCCAGTACGACTGGACCGGCCAGCGCAGGGTGAGTTTCGAGTACACGATGTTTGCGGGATGGAACGACTCGAAGCGCCACGCCGATGCGCTGATACGCCTGCTGAAGGGCCTGGAGTGCAGGGTGAACCTTATCCGCTTCCACAAGATACCGGATTTCCCCTACGAGAGCTCGCCCCGCCAGGTGATGGAAGCCTTTCGCGACCGCCTCTCCTCCAACGGCATCACCTGCACTATCAGGGCGTCCCGGGGAGAAGATATACTGGCCGCCTGCGGGCTGCTCGCAGGGCAGGTTGAAAACGTAGAGGTGAACTACCTTCACAACGAGGAAAACAGTCACTATTATGACTAGACTCAGATACATAGCACTCATTCTTCTGATCCTGCTGCCCATGGGGGCGCAGGGGCAGAGGCAGCGCCGCAGGTCGGACATCAGGAACCAGGCGACGGTCAGGCTTGCGGCCACCAGCGCGGACCCCGTCGCGGACTCGATGGTGTTCCTCCGCATGCGCGAGAGGATGAACAAGGTGCGGCGCGAACAGCACCGTCCCACCGTCGCGCTGGTTCTCAGCGGGGGCGGGGCCAAGGGCGCGGCCGAAATCAGCATACTCAAGGCCCTGGAAGAGAAGGAGATCCCCATCGACATGGTGCTCGGCACCAGTATCGGAGGTCTGATAGGCGGCCTTTATTCCATAGGATATACCGCGGACGACCTGGACTCCCTGATACGCAACATGGACTGGGGAAAGGTCCTTTCCGACAATGTCAACCAGGACTTCGTCACCTACAACAAGAAGATGCGCCAGCAGCGCTATCTGGTGTCGATGCCCTTCCATTATGCCAAGGAGGATTTCGTGTCGAAGGTAGGGGAGGGAGTGATAATGTCCGCCCGCAGGAAGGGACTTCATCTGAACGCAGCCCAGGAGGAGGAACTGGTGAACGGCGCGGCCGCCACCACCAGTTTCAACAGCCTCCCCGCCGGCTATGCTTACGGGCTCAACGTAGACAATCTGATAGCATCTCTCACGGTGGACTACCACGATTCGCTGGATTTCATGTCCCTGCCTATCCCCTTCGTCTGCGTCGCTTCCGACGTGGTGTCCTGCAAGGCCAAGTACTGGACTTCCGGCCCTCTGACTACGGCCATGCGCTCCACGATGTCGATACCCGTGATGTTCGAGCCCGTGCGCTATCAGGACATGATCCTGATCGACGGCGGCACCAGGAACAACTATCCTTCCGATGTGGCCAGGGCGATGGGGGCCGACATAGTGCTGGGAATAGTTCTTGCGGACGCGGACCTTTCGTATGCGCAGATCAATAACATAATGGACCTTGTGATGCAGGTCACCGACATGCTCGGGAGGGAGGCCTACGTGGGGAACGTGCGCAAGTCCGACGTCATAATCCGGCCGGATCTTACGGGCTTCAACATGCTGAGTTTCAGCACGGCAGAGATTGCGGACATCATCCGCAGGGGGGAGGATGCCGTGTATGAGAACAGGGAGGAGATAGACGACCTGAAAAAGAAGCTCGGTTCTTCCTCCACGAAACTGCAGGCCCCCAGGGCGACCAACATCAACAAGCAGGCGGTCCGGATCAAGGCGATACGCTTCAGCGGCGTGGACGACAGCGATGCCAGATACCTCCTGAGGCAGATCAACATAAAAGAAGGCGATGAAGTGATGGCTCCGCAGTTGGAAGAAGCGACTTCGAGGCTGTTTTCGCTGGATGCCTTCGAGGCGGTGAACTACAAGCTTTCGAAAGACGGCGACGGCTATATCCTCACGTTCAACTGCGCCAAGGGCCCGGTGCACCGCATAGGCGTCGCCGGCAGGGCTGACACCGAAGAATTCGTGGCTGCAATGCTGAATCTCGGCCTGAACGTCAACAAGTTGCGCGGGGCGCGTTTCGATTTCGAAGGCCGTCTGGGTTCCCACTGGTACGGCCAGGCGAAGTACTCCTACACATCCCCCAAGATGCCTACGCTCAATATGTCCATACTCGGCGGGCATACCAATGCGACCATCTGTCAGGACGAGAACAACTACCAGGTCGGCTTCTCCGTATTCAAGTACGACGCCTGTCTTTCGGGAATCAGGTTCGAGACTTTCGACTTCCGCAGCGGCATTCGCTACGAGGAATACAACGTCAATTCCTGGCTGACGGATTCCGGAACTGCCGTCCCGAAGAACCAGATGCAGCTGCTCAGCAAGGGCTTCACATCGATCTACGCTTCGCTGAGGCACTATACCCTGGACGACCTCTATTTCCCCAACAGGGGAATCAGCATAGGTTCCGACATCCAGATGATGCCCTGGGGCGGTTCTGCCAAGGTGCTGAGTTTCGATGTCAAGGGCGTGGCCCGTCTCGGCAGTTTCCTCACGCTCGTGCCGTCCTTCTACATCAGGGGCGTCATCGATTCGCCCAGGAACAACATGTTCATCTCGAATTATGTAGGCGGTGCCATGCCCGGACGCTACATCGACAGTCAGATACCGTTCGCGGGCTTCAATTACGCCACCGTCGCCAAAGATTATGTGATGGTGCTGAACCTGGACCTGCGCGCGCGCCTTGCAAAGGACTTCTATGCCACCCTGCAGGGCGGTTATTTCAACGACAACGACGATCTGCCGGTCAAGTTCAGCGAATTGAAGCCGACCTACGTCGGGTTTGCCGGAGAACTGGCCTACGACTCGATAATCGGGCCGGTGAGGGCGAGGCTGCAATGGTCGGATTACCGCGGCTGGTCGGCATACGTCGGTGTAGGCTTCGACTTTTAATTATATTGCGGCAAAGGGCCGCATTGCGCCGAGGGCGTTGCAATGTCGGCATTGCCGCAAACTGAATGACAGAAAAATGAGCGACATAAAAGAAATAATAAACCTGTTCCAGGCTCAGTGCGCCAAGCGGGAGTATTGCGCAGGCGACATCCGCCGCAAGGCGCTGGAAAAACTGGAATGGAACCGTGAGGCTGCGGAGGAAGTGGTGGCCTCGCTCGTGGCGGAAGGGTTTGTCGACGATGCCCGCTATGCTTCCGCCTTCGCCCGCGAAAAGTCCTCCCTGCAGGGCTGGGGCCCTGTCAAGATAAGGTTCCAGCTCCGGGCGAAAGGCATATCCGAAGCCGACATCTCGGCCGCGCTGGAAGAAATAGACGCCGAAAAGGCCTCTGCCCGACTCGAGAAACTCCTCGCGAACAAATGGCACTCCCTGCAGGACGATCCGCAGGGGCGCCTCAAACTCATCAAATTCGCCCTCTCGCGGGGTTACGAGTACGAAGAAATAGAATCTCTCATCAGGCAAATCACAACCTGACATTATTGCTTCAATCCTGAGAACTGCCTGCCAGAATGCGCAGATTAAGGAGTTTGCGGCTTTTTTCGCCGACAAGCGAGGATGTATCCGGGAGCCCGTGCTCCGACAGGTATTCTCCCAGGCCGGAAACAAGTCCCGCTATCGCTTTGCAGACATCGGTTCTTCCGTCAGAATGCACCTGTATTGTGGAGCAGCCCGCCTGCAGCAGTTCGAGCGCATTCCGCCAGCCGCATACATCGCAGATTCCACTCAGATCCAGCCCCTTAAGGATAGGATTGGAGGACAACTTCAGAATATGATGCACTGCATTCCGGCTGTTTTTCGATGTGGATTGCCTCGTGTCTACGGTAATGGCTCCTGCTCCGGACAAATATGCGTCCAAAGAGGATTCTGTAATTGACGAATCCTTTACAATCAGCGGAATCGGCAGGCTTCCCCTAAGGAAATGCGCGGCAGCTGCATCGATCTGCAGGGCATCTGCGCCGGCAGCCCGGACTTTTTCGAAAAGCTCGTCTACAAGTGCTTCTTTTTTTCCGGGCAAGGCCGCGACGACGACTTTCAAGGGATATTCCGATTTCAGCCTGTGCAACAGGTCAAGTTCCTTCTCGCCGCCGTCCATGGCATAGAATACGCCGGCCCATCCGGCCTTCAGGGCGCGTGACAGGCTGTCGTAATCTGCGTATGCGGGAGATGTGGCAAGAAAAAAGGGATTCTCGCACCGGATGCCGCAGAAATCAATTCCTATTGTCGTTGCTTTTTCCATTGCTGCTGCAAAAATACCTCAATCCTTTTCAATACCCGTCAGTGCTATGCGACAAAAACGTTTTGCTATGCGACAATTTCTGAAAAAAAGTCGGACTTTGCCTGCTTTTGCCCTTTTTGTCGCAGAAAAGGATTACTTTTGCTATTGTTATAGTGGTGAATTAATGAAGAAGTTTTGCTGTATTTCGATTGCCCTGGCAGTCCTGGTTTCCTGTTCCCGTGATTCTGGCAGCGGAAACGCTTCCGGAGGGGATGTCTATGCTGTTTCCTATATTCAGGAGCTGTCCATGTCGGATTATGAGGAGGCGATGCGTCTTACCGAAGAGGGTCTGAGAAAAGGCAGGATCAGCATTTTCCATGCCAATATCCTCCGGGCGAGGATGACATATATGCATACCGAAGATTACAATGCCGCCGCCGCTTACATGCACAAGGCTCTTGAACAGGAAGAAGCCAAGGACCCGGCGGTCAGGACGGATCTTCTGTACCATCTCGCCACTATCCTCAAGAGCGGCAAAAATTATACGGGGCTGCTTGAGACCTGTACAGAAGGCAAGGAGTACGCGAATATCTCGGGGGACGCCTTCTATGAGAATGCCTTCGATTTCATGGCGGGGAGTTGCCTCTTCGATATGGGAGAAGATGAATCCGGCCTGGAAATGATGCGCGGTGCGATATCGAAGGTCTCCTCAATCGCAAAAAGCGAACAGGAATACGGACATCTCATCTTCTTTGAAGGCCAGCTTATCAATTCCCTGGTCGAGATCGAAGAATACGGGGAGTGTCTGAAGGAGTGCGTCTTGTATGAAAATCTGGTGTCCAGGATGGAAAAGAAGTTTCCCGGGGCGGACCCGGAGTATTTTGACCGCGACCGCTTTTATAATGACGTGAATCTTGCCGTCTGCCAGGCGGGGCTGGGGGATATGCCTTCGGCGGAAAAGTTTTTCGCGCGTGCCTGCAGCCGCGGGTATGCAAAAACGTCCGGCGGGAAAATGCGAATGGCAAGGTATTATTCCGCAACGGGAGATACCGAGCGCCTTGTCAAGCTGTATTCAGAAGAGATTCCATTCAGGGGAGATACTGTCAGCCGTCTGTACATACAGCGGCTGGTGAGGTTGCGTACCGCCTATGAAAAAGCAGGCATGGTTTCAAAAGCGAGGGAGTATGAATTGCGTTACAATGATTTATCAGAGAAAATAATCGAAAAGGAACAAAGTGAAGGCACCTTGGTGAACGCGGCCCGTTTTGATGCTCAGCGATATCGCCTCATGCTGTATGACACGATGGAGTCCATCAGGAGGAACCGGGGTCTGATTCTTGCCATTGTCGTTCTCTTCCTCGTCGCCGTTGCCTTGCTCTTGCTGAAAATCAACAATGTATTCGCAAAGAAGATAAAACGGTATCGCGAAGACGCAGACTCCCTCAGGAAGGATTTGAGTTCAATCCAGCGGCAGGTCTCCGTAATAGCGGTGAAGGGGCTGGCGGACAAAAAAGGATCCGGTTCCCCTTTACAGGAACTGATAGAACGGAACGGCTTGTATCTCGACAAGACTCTCAACCGCGAAACCGCGGCCGGAAAACTCGGCGTATCCCAGTCGGAAATCAGCAATATGCTCGCCGACATCCAGCCGGGGCTGAAATTCCCCGACTACATCAAGGGGCTCCGCATCCAGCACGCGCTGGAATTGATAGGGGAAAACCCGGATATACCGGTGGCGGAACTGTCCGAACGCTGCGGATTCTATACGGTGAGGTCTCTGCAGCGGGCATTCCTTGCCATTACCGGAATGAGCCCCAGGGAGTATGCCAAAAAGGTGAAACAGCAGAATCAGGCTATCTGAGGCTTGCCGTTACGGGGCCTTTCGTCGTCAAAAGCTTTCTGTTCGGGCATCTTTCCTTCCTGCAGATTATTCCAGGCCCTGCGGTGTTTCCAGATGTCGATGGCTGCGAAGATGGCGGCGCGCATGGAGCGGGGGTCCGCCTCGTCGCGTCCGGCCAGCTCGAATGCGGTGCCGTGGTCCGGCGAAGTGCGCACCACCGGCAGGCCTGCGGTGTAGTTGACTCCGTCTTCGAAGGCGATGGCCTTGAAGGGGGCGAGCCCCTGGTCGTGATACATTGCGAGGGTGGCGTCGAACTGTTCATAGTGCCCCATTCCGAAATATCCGTCGGGAGAGAAAGGCCCGAAGGCGAGTATGCCTTCTTCGACCGCCTTCTTGATGGCGGGGATGATGATGGTCTGCTCTTCGGTGCCGAGCAGTCCGCTGTCGCCGCTGTGAGGGTTGAGGCTGAGCACGCCGATGCGGGGATTGTCGATGCCGAAATCCTGCTCGAGCGACTGTTTCATCAGGCGCAGTTTGCTGAGTATCTTATCTTCGGTGATGGAAGCAGGCACCTCCTTGAGGGGAATGTGGCCAGTGACGACGCCAACTTTCAGCCGTTCGCTGATCATCAGCATGGTAACGTCCTTCACCCCGAAAGCCTCCTGGAGGAACTCCGTATGGCCGGGGAAGCCGAAGCCTTCGGCGACTATCGCCTTCTTGTTGATGGGACCTGTCACCAGCACGTCTATCTTGCCGGCCTTGAGGTCGCGTACGGCCCATTCGAGTGCGGTAATCGCGGCCTTGGCGGATTCAGCGGTGGCTCCGCCCGGCTCTGCATACACATTGTCCGGCAGGCATCCTACTATGTTCACGCGCCTGGCGTGAGCCTCGGCTGCGGACGAAATGGCGTTGGTGTCCATCTGCTCGATTTCGGGGATGGATTTGCGGTAGAAACTGAAAATCTTGCTCGAACCGTATACCACGGGAGTGAGCATATCGAGGATGCGCGGGTCGCTCAGGGCCTTGATGATGACTTCGTAACCTATTCCGTTGCTGTCGCCCTGGGTAATGCCTACTACAAGTTTATTGTCTTTCATAATCCTAATGTGTTGTCTTCGTTAACATAGCCCTCGTCCTGAGGGAGCCCCGGCTGCCCGTAGGCGGCTACGGCCAGACGGTCGCAGCGCTCGTTTTCGGGATGCCCGGCGTGGCCTTTCAGCCAATGGAAATGAACATTGTGCTTCCTGTACAATGGCAGGAAACGCAGCCACAGGTCCTGGTTTTTCTTTTTCTTGAATCCCGTGGCAAGCCATTTGTCCAGCCATTTCTCCTCCACCGCCTTCACTACGTATGAGGAATCGCTCCACACCTCCACGTCGGCCTTCTCCCATTTGATGGCCTCCAGGCCCATGATGACGGCGTAGAGTTCCATGCGGTTGTTGGTCGTGAGCGCGAAGGCCCCGGACAGCTCCTTGCGCAGGCTGCCGCAGATGAGCACCGCACCCCAGCCTCCCGGACCGGGGTTGCCGCTGGCTGCCCCGTCGGTGTAGAGGTATATGGTCTGTTTTCGTTCCATTTTCAACAAAAATAGTTATTTTTGTAAGATTATGCACGATAAAAAGCTCAATATTCTTGTAACAGGTGCCAACGGGCAGCTCGGAAGATGCCTGCGGGATGCCGCCGCGCACAGCCGGAACCGTTTCATCTTTACCGACGTGAGCGAGATTCCGGGCCTGGAAACGATCAGCCTGGACATCACCGACAAGAATACGCTGGACATCGTTGCGGATTCTGAAAATGTGGACATCATAGTCAACTGCGCCGGATACACCAATGTGGACAGGGCCGAGGACGAGATCAGGCTCGCGGAGTTGCTGAACCACGAGGCCGTGGCCAATCTCGCGGCCTGTGCCCGCCGCAGGAAGGCACTGCTGATCCATATCTCCACGGACTATATCTTTGACGGCGGCGCGTCGTCGCCCATACGGGAAGACGCCGTCCCTTCGCCGCTCGGCGTCTACGGCGCCACCAAGCTCGCGGGCGAACAGGCCGTTGTCGCATCCGCGTGCCGCTATATCATCTTCCGCACCGCCTGGCTTTATTCCGAATATGGCCGCAACTTCGTCAAGACGATGCTCGCCCTGACCGCCGCCCATCCCGTCGTGAAAGTGGTGGACGACCAGGTGGGCACTCCCACCTACGGGCCGGACCTGGCACGTCTGATAGTGGATGTGATCGACGGCGGAAAGCTCGACAGGACAGGCATTTACAATTATGCCGGGGAAGGCGTGTGCAGCTGGTACGATTTCGCGAGCGAGATAAACTCTCTTGCCGCCCACGGCTGCAAGGTGCTGCCCTGCAGCAGCGCGGACTATCCCGCAAAGGCGAGGCGCCCGCATTATTCCGTGCTGGACAAGAGCCTGGTGAAGGCCACGTTCGGCATCGGCATTCCCCGTTGGACGGAGCCTCTCAAGGCCTGCATTCACAAGTTGACAAATGAGAATTGAGCATACATCCATACCGGAAGTGGTCATAGTTCATCCCGAAGTTTTCCGGGATGCGAGGGGCTATTTCTTCGAGTCTTTCAACGAGAAAGCCTTCGCGGAGCTGATGTTCCCCGTGCATTTCGTCCAGGACAATGAAAGCCGGTCCTGCAGGGGAGTGATACGCGGGCTGCATTATCAGAAAGGAGACGCGGCTCAAGGCAAGCTGGTCCGCGTAATCAGGGGTAGGGTCCTGGACATCGCGGTGGATATCAGAAGGGGGAGCCCCAGCTTCGGGAAGTGGGCCGCCGCCGAACTGTCCGGCGAAAACGCTGCGCAACTTTTCATCCCGCGCGGTTTCGCCCACGGCTTCAGCGTGCTCAGCGACGAGGCGGTTTTCCAGTACAAGTGCGACCGCTTCTACGACCCTTCGGCCGAAGGGGCCGTGGCCTGGGACGATCCCGACCTTGGAATAGACTGGAAGATCCCTTCCGGCGAGGAGATACTGTCCGACAAGGACAGGCGCCATCTCCGCCTGAAAGACATCGCCCCGGAGGATCTCTTCGAATACGGGAAGAATCAATATGAATAGGAGAGTCGCGATACAGGGTTACTCCGGCTGCTTCCACGAGGAGGCGGCCCGGCGTTTTTATTCTTCGCTGGGGGAAGATGATCTGCAGATCGTGGAATGCGATACCTTCGGAGGGCTCTACGAAGAACTCGATGCGGGGAGGGCCGACGCTGCGGTGATGGCCATAGAGAATACCGTCTCCGGCGGTCTGATTCCCAACTTCGACCTCCTCCGGAAGAATCCCCGCAAGATAAAGGGCGAGGTGTTCCTGCGCATCGAGCAGAACCTGATGGCCCTGCCGGGGCAGCGTCTGGAGGACATCCGCGAGGTGCGCACACACTACATGGCCATCAACCAGACGCGCGAGTTCTTCAAGGACTGGCCGCAGATACGCCTGGTGGAGTCGGAGGATACGGCAAAATCCGCGGCGCAGGTGGCGCGCGAAGGGCTCGCCGGGGTCGGGGCCGTCGCTTCCAGGCTCGCCGCGCAGCTCTACGGGCTCGAAATAATCGCACCTGGGATAGAGACATACAAGCAGAATTTCACCCGCTTCCTCATCATGGACGACAGTCTCGAGGTGCCGCAGGAGAAGATCGACAAGGCTTCCCTCTGCTTTACGCTTCCGCATACTCCCGGCTCCCTCGCGCACATACTCACCATACTCTCGTTCTACGAGATGAATCTCACCCGAATCCAGTCCCTGCCCATCCCCGGCAGGCAGTGGCAGTACTTCTTCTATGCCGACATCAAGTTCGGGGCCTACGAAAGATACCAGCAGGCCCTCGCCGCGGTGAGGCCCCTGATAGACGAATTCCAGATACTTGGAGAATACAGTTCAGCCATATGATCATCCATCCAGCAGACAGGACAGGGAGCGTGAAGGAATACTACTTCTCTGTCAAGAACAAGGAAATTGCCGCCATGAATGCCGACGGACGCAGCGAGCCCGTCATCAATCTCGGCATCGGCTCACCGGACGGACGCCCTCCGCAGGCAGCGATCGACGCCCTCTGCGCCTCCGCAGTGCAGGACGGCGTGCACGCATATCAGCCCTACATCGGCATCCCCGAACTCCGCAGGGCATTCGCCGGATGGTACTCCCGCTGGTATGGGGTGTCGCTGGACCCTTCTTCCGAAATCCAGCCCCTGACCGGGTCCAAAGAGGGGATACTCATCACCTCCCTCGCCTTCCTGAACAAGGGCGACAAGGTGCTGGTGCCGGATCCGGGATATCCCACCTACAGTTCCTCCGCGCGTCTCTGCGAGGCGGAAATCGTGACCTACGACCTGGTGGAGGAACTTGGCTGGCAGCCGGATCTGGAGGCTCTCGAGGCGTCCGACCTCAGCGGGGTGAAGATGATGTGGACCAACTATCCCAACATGCCCACCGGCGCTCCGGCGGATCCCGCCCTTTACGAGAAACTGGTGGACTTCGGGCGCAGGCACGGGATTCTTATCTGCAACGACAATCCCTACAGCTTCATCCTGACGGAAGAGCACCATTCCATCCTGGCCGTGCCCGGTGCGAAGGACTGCTGCCTCGAACTGAACTCCCTCAGCAAGGCCCACAACATGGCCGGCTGGCGTATAGGCATGGTGGCCTCGTCGGCCGATGTCATCTACGAGATACTGAAAGTCAAGAGCCAGCTGGACTCCGGCATTTTCCGCCCCTTGCAGCTCGCTGCGGTGGAGGCGCTTTCGCAGGGACCGGAATGGTTCTCGGAACTGAATGCGGAATACGCCCTCAGGAGGCAGGCCGCAGGGCGCATCTTCGATGCTCTCGGAGTGCGCTACAATCCTGATTCCCAGGGGCTTTTCCTCTGGGGACGCGTGAGTGACGGAGTCGATCCCGTGGCTCTTTCCGACAAACTCCTGCACGAAGCGGGAGTGTTCATCACCCCCGGATTCATATTCGGGCGCAACGGAGAAAAATATTTGCGCGTCTCGCTCTGCGCCACCGTGGAGAAACTCGGACGGGCACTTGAAAAGATAAAAAGCGTGTTATGAATGTAGGTATCGTAGGACTCGGTCTGATCGGCGGATCGATGGGGCTGGACCTTCGGAAACGCGGGTTCGCCTCCAGGGTGACCGGTGTTGAAAGTGAAAGCGTGAATGCCGAAGCTGCGTTGCGCATAGGCCTTGCCGACAGCATCGCCGGAATCGACGAGTGTATCGCGGAGTCGGATGTGATAGTGCTCGCCATCCCCGTGGGAGCCGCCTGCAAGCTGCTTCCGCAGGTGCTGGACAGGGTAGTCGGGACAGACAAGGTGGTCATCGACGTATGCTCCGTAAAGGAATCCATGTGCCAGGTGGCGGCAGGGCATCAGGCCAGGTCGCAGTACGTGGCCACTCATCCCATGGCCGGCACGGAATACTCCGGACCTTGGGCGGCGATGCCAGGACTCTTCGACGGCCGTGCCTGCATACTCTGCGACGTCGAGGAATCTTCGCCGAAGGCCGTCCGACTGGTCGAGAAGCTCTACGACGCCCTGAACATGAGGGTTACGTACATGCGCAGCGACGCCCACGACATGCACGTGGCATATGTGTCGCACATCTCCCATATCACCTCGTTCGCCCTGGCCCTCACCGTGCTCGACAAGGAAAAGGACGAAAAGCATATCTTCGACCTGGCGTCCGGAGGTTTCTCCTCCACCGTCCGTCTTGCGAAGAGCAGCGCGGACATGTGGGTGCCGATACTTGCCATGAATCACGACAACGTGCTCCGTGTCATGGATACTTATATAGAGAAGATGAAGGAGTTCCGTTCGGCCATCGACGCATACGACGAAGGCAGAATACGGGAACTCATAGAAGAAGGCAACAAGATCAAACGCATCATCAGATAATGGCAGCAAAGTTCGAAACCGTTCCCCTGAACGACTGGGGATTCTTCCATCTGCCTCCGCGCCCATGCGTAGTGGCCGGCCCCTGCAGCGCCGAGAGTGAAGAGCAGGTCATGGAAACCGCCCGCGGCCTCAAGGCCATAGGCATCAATGTGTTCCGTGCCGGAATATGGAAACCCCGCACTCATCCGGGGAGTTTCGAAGGCGCCGGAGTCCCGGGTCTCAAGTGGATGCAGAAGGTCCGCAAAGAATACGGAATGCGCATCTGCACCGAAGTGGCAAACGAGCGCCATGTGTTCGAGTGTCTCAAGCATGGAGTGGACATGGTGTGGCTCGGTGCGCGCACTACCGCCAATCCCTTCCTGGTGCAGGAGATCGCCGAGGCTCTGCGCGATACCGACATCCCCGTGCTGGTCAAGAATCCCGTGAATCCGGACCTGGACCTGTGGATCGGGGCGTTCGAGCGTTTGGCTGCGCAGGGAGTGCGTAAACTCGGAGCCATACATCGCGGAGTTTCGAGCGTGTCCAAGATCAAATACCGCAATCTTCCCCAGTGGGAGATGGCTGTGGAACTGCGCTCCCGCTATCCGGAACTTCCCTTGTTCGCCGATCCCAGCCACATGGGAGGCAAGAGAGAGTATATTTTCGAGTTGTCGCAGCGGGCGATGGACCTTGGCCTGGACGGGCTGATGATAGAATCGCACTGCGACCCTTCATGTGCCCTCAGCGATGCCGCCCAGCAGCTGACTCCTTCCGCGCTCATCGAATTGCTGGAGAGTCTGGTGGTCCGTGACGCCATGACATCCGACGAGGAGTTCAACGAAAAGCTTTCCCGCCTGCGCGCCCAGATCGATGTATTGGACGAGAATCTGATTTTCACTCTCGCTTCCCGCATGAAGGTCAGCCGCAGCATCGGCGACTTGAAAAAGGAAAACAGCGTCGCCATCGTGCAGCCCTCCCGCTGGGACGAGGTTTTGGACAAGGCTGCCGCTTCCGCCGCCGCATACGGGCTGGACACCGAATTCATCAAGCGCATCTTCAACACCATCCACGAAGCCTCCGTCGCCGAACAGAACAAGTAGGCCCTTCAGGGGCAGCGCCCCTAAAAGATATTGGCGACGAAGTCGCCTCTTCTACGACAAAAGCGGGCCCGAAAGCCCGCTTTGTCGAGAAGAGGCGACTCGAACGCCCGACCCCCACGTCCCGAACGTGGTGCGCTACCAACTGCGCTACTTCTCGAAAAAAAGGCGCGGACTCAGCCGCGCCCTGTGTGAATTAAGAAAGCTTGTTGATGTACAGCGCGATACCGCTCTTGAGATTCGAAGCCTTGTTCTTGTGGATGACTCCCTGCTTGGCAAGTTTGTCGATCATGGCGTAAACCTTGGGAGCTTCTGCTTCTGCAGCTTTCTTATCGGTTGTCGTACGGATTGCGCGGATGGCATTCCTGGTAGTCTTTGCATAATACCTGTTATGCAATTTCCGCCTCTCGCCTTGGCGATTGGCTTTCTCTGCTGATGCGTTGTTTGCCATTGTTATACTTTTTTATAATTTTCAGTAGTGGGTAGGAGAATCGAACTCCTATTGCAGGAATGAAAATCCTGAGTACTAACCGTTATACGAACCCACCAGCATTTCAAAGGAGTGCAAAGGTACGAATATTTTTTTATTAAGCAACTACTTTTCGTCCATTTTTTCTTTCCACTCCCACGAATACAGCAGAGATTCCACCTGACGGAGGTACTGGCGCTTGTCATATTTCGGTGCGTAGACGAACGCGTCGCACACGATTACGTATATTCCGTCGGGGCTGTAGAAGGAGTGCGACACGAAGGGACCGCCCATGTAATCGTTGGCGACTTCCCAGTATCCGCGGGTCTGTACGAAGTTCCTTCCCTGATATTTGAGATACTCCACGGTAGGATCCGGAACGGTGCCGGTGGTCATGTAGGTATTGTCGAACATTCCGGGCACATTGTTGCGCAGCACCTCGTTGCGGTGGGCGATGATGTTGGCCTTGCTGAAATCCCCCTTGGTGCCGAGGGCGGGGTAGCGGTATACGAACACTCCCTGGATGGTGTACTGCTTCTCGTCCGCAATCCAGATGAAGTCGGAAGTCTTTTTCTTGAACTGATATCCGGTAGGGAAGTGCATGCATCCACCGAAAATGTCGGCGACCATGACCGCGAGGTCCTTCTCCTCGTAGCGCATGGTGTTGCGTATCACGCGGTCGCGTTCCGCCTGTTCGATGAAGGAGACAATCTTTGCCCCCTCGCCCTGCAGGAGTTCGGTCGCGGTCTGCGCGTCGGGCGCCGAGATGTTCACGACTGCCTGGGGTGAAGCCCATACGTCGTGCAGATACTTGACGCCGGTGGACGCCACCTGAGGGTCGATGTCGAAAAACACTATGTTGCGGTGTACCTTGAAGATATCGGCAAAGCCGCCGTGAGTGACGTTGCTCAGAGAGTAGAGTGGCTCACGCATCATGAACCAGGGGCAGTCGCAGGCGAGAAGATCGCGCGTGGCATTGCCCACGGCACCTTCCCAGTCATTCTTTTCGATTACGACCAGGACTTCTCCCGCCTTTCCGCTCACATTGGGGAGCAGTGCCTTCTGCCTGCCTCCGCAGGAGACAAGGGCCAGCAGGACGGAAATGAGGGTAATAATTCTTTTCATATCTGTTTAATGTATCAATCTTCCAATGTCGTTGCCGAAGGCGAGCAGCATCAGAGCGAGCAGGAGTACCATGCCCACCATCTGCGCGGCGACCATGAAACGGTCGGACGGTTTGCGCCCGGTGACAATCTCGAACAGGGTGAATACGATATGCCCGCCGTCAAGCCCGGGTATGGGCAGCAGGTTCATGACTCCGAGCATGATGGAGAACAGCCCGAGCAGGTATACGAACTGATACCAGTTCCAGGCGGAGGGGAACACCTGGCCTATGGCGATGAAGCTCCCCACGGATTTGTATGCCCCCGAGGAAGGAGTCGCCAGCAGGCGGAGGTCCCGCAGATATCCTCCGATGGTGCTTCCGGTGAAGCTGAGGCCGGCGGAAAGCGCCTCCAGGCCGTGGTATGTGCGTGTGAGGATCTGGGGATTCTTCATGTAGACGCCGATGCGCCCGAGGCTGTCGACCTGCAGGGGCAGGACCATCTCCCGGCCGTCCCTGCACACGGTGGCCTCGACTGTCTGCCCGGGTTTCGAGGAGAATATTCTGCGTCCGTCCTGCAGGAAGCTGACCTCGACCGAATCGACTGCGGTGATGCGGTCGCCCTTGAGCAGTCCGCATCCGGCATTCACCCCGTCCGCAGCCACGGAATCGATGCAGAACGGAACTGCGAGGTCGAACATCAGGGGAGTGTCGAGAACCGCCCCCAGCATCGAACCGTCGATATAGAGGGTGACGGTGTCGGCCCCGCGGAGGACACGTGCCTGACGCACTTTCCTGCGGGCAAGTTCCGCCTGCAGCATCCCGAAATCTTCCGGAACGTAGTCGTCGAAGGATAGAATCTCGTCTCCGGCGCGGAACCCCATCTCCTGCGCAAGCTCGTTGGGATAGATCTGCGTTCCCTTGTTGGGGATGTAGCTCCGTCCCCAGACAGCCATGATCAGGCTGAAGGCGATGATGGCGAAGATGAAGTTGTAGAGTACCCCTCCGGCCATCACCAGCAGGCGCTGCCAGGGATTGTGCGTGCGGAACTCCCAGTTCTGCGGCTCGCGCTTCATCTGGTCCAGGTCCATGCTCTCGTCTATCATGCCCGCGATCTTGCAGTAGCCACCGAGCGGAAGCCATCCTATGCCGTATTCGGTCTCCCACTTGAGGGCGGACGGGCAGATGCGGGTGAACCACTTGCTGCGCTTGGTGCTGAAAAGAAAGGTGCCTCCCGCGTCGAAGAACAGGAAGAACTTCTCCACGCGGATGCGGAAGAGCTTGGCGAAAGTGAAGTGCCCGAACTCGTGCACCACGATGAGTATGGAAAGCGCAAGTACTACTTGCAGGAGCTTCATCAAAAATACCATTATCGGATATATGCCCGGATTTTTTCCGCTGTCTGTTCGTGAGTTGCGAAGATGTCGGCGAGCGAAGGATCTACAACAAAATCCGAGCCATCAAGCGCGCGTTCGCACAGGCGGGCGATGTCGTAGAATCCTATCTGCCCGCGGAGGAAGGCCGCGACCGCGACTTCGTTGGCGGAATTGAGGGCGCAGGGGGCGTTGCCGCCGCGTCTGATGGCTTCGTATGCGAGGGCGAGGCAGGGGAAGCGGTCCGGGTCGGCGTTCTCGAAGGTCATGCGCCCCAGCTCCCCGAAATCAAGTTTCTTGTTGCCGACGCTGATGCGCTGTGGGAAACTCAGGGCGAAACCTATGGGCTCGCGCATGTCCGGGCTTGCCAGCTGCGCGATGACGGCGCCGTCTTCGAACTCCACCATGGAGTGGATTATGGATTCGGGATGCACCACCACGTTGATCTTCTCGACTGGAATGTCGAATATCCAGCGCGCCTCGATCACTTCGAAGCCCTTGTTCATCATGGTGGAAGAGTCGATGGTGACCTTCGCGCCCATGCTCCAGTTGGGGTGCTTCAGCGCCTGGGCGGCGGTGGCGGCTGCAATCTGCTCCTTGCTCCAGCTGCGGAACGGGCCTCCGGATGCCGTGAGATGTATCTTCTCGACGGCATTCCCCTGGGCCGCGAGCAGGCACTGGAAGATGGCGGAATGCTCGGAATCGACGGGGAGGATGACCGCTCCGTGCTCGCGCATGGTGCGGGTGACCAGGCTGCCGGCGGCGACCAGCGTCTCCTTGTTCGCAAGGGCCACTATCTTGCCGGCCTCGAGGGCGGCGAGAGTAGGCCTCAGTCCGCTGAAACCCACCATGGCGCCGACCACGATGTCGACATCTTCCGCCGCGGCCAGGGAACAGAGACTGTCTATGCCGGCGAACACCTTGCTGTCGCTGTCTTTCAGCCTTTCGGCCACGATGCCGTATTTGTCCGGATTGCAGACGACTACGTTGTTGACGTCGAATTCCCTGGCCTGGGAAATCAGGAGTTCCGCGCTGTTGTTGGCGGAAATCAGTTCGACCTCGAAAAGGTCCCTGTGCTGGCGGACTATGTCCAGGGTCTGGGTGCCGATGGAACCCGTGGAGCCGAGTATTGCGATTTTTCTTTTCACGCAGAATCAGAATTTACAGTAGCGGGCGGGATCAATGGGCTCTCCTTCGTGCCAGATCTCCAGGTGCAGGTGGTCTCCCTCGACGAGGGATCCGGTGTTGCCCACGAGGGCGACCGGAGTGCCGGCGCTGACTTTCTCGCCGGCTTTACGCAGGAGCTTCTGGTTGTGCTTGTAGAAGGATATGATGCCGCTTTCGTGTTGGATTGCAATGGAATAGCCGTTTGCGTCGGTCCAGTCGGAAAAGATGACCGTGCCGTCCAGCACTGAGCAGATGACGGCTCCGGCAGGGGCCGTGATGTCTACCGCCGGGTGCAGCACGGGGTCGAAGGACTGGGAAACTGTGCCCTTGAGGGGAGAGAAAAAGTGCTGCCCTTCGAGAGGCAGTTCGCGTTTGCGGTCCGACAGGCTGAACTGCTCGGCAGCCGAAACGCTGGCGCGGAGCAGCGAATCTCCGCGGGCGATTTCCGCTTCGCCGAGCTTCACGAGATACTCCCTGGTATTGCTTTTCAGGAGGCTGTCGGCCCCGATGGGCTCTTCTCCCGCAAGGATGCGGCTGAGGTTGCCTGCGTAAAGCGCCCAGCGCGTCATCTCGTTCTCGAGGGAGTCTATCTTGATGGCGTTGGCGATGGCTCCGCGCTTGAAATGCGCATCCGGATAACCGGGCACCGTAGTGCGGAGCGGGGTGAAGGATATGACTGACCAGGCGAGCAGGGAGACGACCACCAGCGCAGTCAGGGCGATAAGTATGAAACCCAGCCTGGAGAACCTCCAGAACTTGATCCGGAGGTGGGTCTTGTCTTCTACCAGCGTCAGCCGGTACACTTTATTCCAGTCGGAGGAATTAGTTTTTCCCATATTATTCGTAAATTTGCACCCTGATGGACAGGATGATAGGAATCGATTACGGACGTGCGAGAGTGGGCGTGGCAATGAGCGACCCGCTCGGCATCTTTGCATCTCCGCTCGAAACCGTGGTATCTGCAAAGATAATAGATTATCTTCAAAAATTGACCTCCTCCGAGACTGTTGTTCGCTTCGTCGTGGGATATCCCATGAACCTGAACGGCAGGCCGGCCGAAGCCGCAGCGGACGTGGACGTGTTCCTGAAGCAGCTTGCAAAGCATTTCCCCTCCATCCCCGTCGAACTGGAAGACGAACGTTTCACTTCGGTCCTTGCCCACAGGGCGATGATAGACGGGGGGATGAAGAAAAGCGACAGGCGCAAGAAGGAGTCCGTAGACAGGATCAGCGCAGCCATCATCCTCCAAAGTTACCTCGACAGAAAAAAAGACAGTAAATGATAAGACCTATCTACTTGTACGGATCCGGAGTGCTTCGCGAGAAGGCCCTCCCTGCAGACATTGGCAAAAAAGAAGAAATCAGGCAGCTGGTGACCGACCTCTGGGACACCCTTGCCGAAAGCGAGGGCTGCGGCCTCGCCGCCCCGCAGATAGGGGAGAGCGTCCGCGTCGTTGTCGTGGACGGAGACGTTATGGCTGACATCTACGACTACCTCAAGGGCTTCAAGCGCACTTTCGTAAATCCGGTGGTGCTGGAGGAAAGCCAGGAGACCAGCACCTACAACGAGGGCTGCCTAAGCGTGCCCGGCGTATACTGCGACGTCGTCCGCCCCAAGAAGATAAAGGTGGAGTACTACGACGAGAATCTGGAGAAGCGCACGGAGGAATTCGACAACTTCGCCGCGCGCATGATCCAGCACGAGTTCAGCCATCTCGACGGAGTGCTGTTCACGGATCTGGTCGCCCCTATCCGCAAGAAACTGGTCATGAAGAAACTCCAGCGGATAGCCGCCGGAAAAGTCCCCACGCGTTACAAGTCGAAGATGAAGTAGGCGCCCGCCTACGCCTCTATCTGGAACAGGTTGAGGAAGCCGGTCATCATGAAGATGTTCCGGATGGCGTCCCTCATTCCCTTGACTATGACGGAGCCTCCCTGGGCGGCGGCAGCCTTGCGGACGGTAAGGAAAATCCTCAGGCCGGAGCTGGAAATGTATTCCAGATCGCTGCAATCCAGGATGATAGTGCCTTTGGCGTCGGCAACGACGGGTTCCAGGGCATTGCTGACTTCCTGCGAAGAAGGTGTGTCGAGGCGTCCGGCAAATACCACAATGGTTTTATCGTCTTGTCTGTTGATAGTTACTTCCATATTGCTTAAATCTTTTTTGTCATTGAAAGAATGTTCTTCCCGTCATTCCTGGCGTAGGAAACGGAGTCCATTATCTTGCGCACGAGGAAGATCCCCAGTCCGCCTATCCTGCGTTCTTCGGCGCCGAGGGTGACGTCGGCTTCGGGGGCGGCGGTCGGATCGAAGGCGATGCCGTTGTCGCTGATTATGAACTCGAGGCTGTCCTTGCGTATGATGGCCTCGATGTCCACGAGCCCGTCGGAGCCTTCCGGATAGGCGTACATTATGACGTTGGTCACGGCCTCCTCGAGTGCGAGGTTGAGGTTCAGCGCGGTGGCCTGGTCGAGTTTCTTTTCATCGGCGATGGTCTCCACGAATTCCGCGAGCTGGGGAATCTGCTGAATGTCGTTGTGCAGTATCAGATGGCGCTCCGTCTCTTCGGGTTCGGCCTGCGGGAGATAGTGGATGAAGAGCATCGTGAGGTCGTCGCTCTGGGGAGCGTCGCCCACGAACTCGCGGACGGCCTCTTTCATCGCCGTCATCTGCCCGTCGGAAGGCCGTCTGGCGGACAGCACATTGTACATCCTTTCTTCTCCGAAAAGCTCGTGGTGGAGATTCTCGGCTTCGGTGAGACCGTCTGTATAAAGGAAGATCGCATCGTCATAATTCATGTCGGTTTCCTGCTCCTTGAAGTTGAATCCCTTCAATACACCGAGAGGCAGATTGGCTTCTACGGGCAGGGGGCGTTTTGCGTCCGTCAGCATGATGGGAGCATTGTGCCCCGCATTGCAGTAGCGCATATGCCCGTTGGCGAGATCGAGGATACCGACGAAGAAAGTGACGAACATGTTGCTCTCGTTCACCTCCGCCATGGAATCGTTCATGGTGGTGAGGATGCGCTGAGGCGAACTCTCATGTGCGGAAACGGTACGGAAAAGGCTTCTCGTTACGGCCATGACCAGCGATGCCGGCACGCCTTTGCCGCTGACATCTCCAATGCAGAAGAATAGTTTTTCGTCCCTGATATAGAAGTCGTACAGATCGCCGCCTACTTCCTTTGCAGGTACGATGGTCGCTGACATGTCAAGGTCCTTCCTTTCCGGGAAGGGAGGGAAAATCTTGGGAATCATCGACATCTGTATGCCGCTGGCGATGTGAAGCTCGCTCTCGATGCGTTCCTTGCGCTCGTTGAGGTCGATGAACTTCAGCTGGTTCATCATCAGGGCCCTCAGTATCAGTATCAGCATCAGCAGGCCCAGCAGCTGGAGGAGTTTCACCATGAGGCCCATCCTGCGGATGTTGCCGTAAATCTCGGAGTCCGGTACCATGATGGACATGGACCAGCCGGTCTTTTCGACCGGGGCGTAGAAAATATGGGTCAGGTCCTTGTTGTAGCGGATGGTGGCGCTCCCTCGTTCTCCGGCTATCATCGACCGGTTGACACCCGCGAATGCGGAAGTGTCGTCCATATCGGCTATCACCTCCTGGGCGGTCCTGCGCATCACCAGAGACTCTGCGGGGCAGACCATGATCCGGCCGCTGCGGCTGATCATCATGCTGTAGGCGTTGGGATACACCTGCACGTTGCCTACCAGGTCCGTCAGCCAGTCGAGGGAGATGTCCGCCGTGAGCACGCCGGCCACGCGTCCGTACCTGTCGCGCAGGGGAACGGAGTAGGTGGTCATCAGGATATTACCGCCGCCCTCGTCGATGTAGGGTTCGGACCAGTAGCCGGACTGCAGTTCCAGGGGCTTGGTGAACCACTCCTGTTCAGGATAATTGTATTCTTCAGTGGCAAGTGAGGAAACATGTATGCCCGTTTCTCCCGGAGCCTGGAAACAGTAAGGAGAGAACAGGGGATGCTTCTTGTCGTACCCCGGAACCAGGGCCACGGTGGATCCCACTATCACGGGATTGTTCTCGACTATGCGGCGCGACACGGCGTAGAGGCTGTCCGGCACTTCGAGGGCCCACTGGGCGAGCCACACGCTGTTGCGGACGGCCGCCTCGGCCTGGTCGACGATGTTGATGATCTTGAGTTTGGTGGCTTCCAGCTGGCTCTCGGCCCGCCTGGTCGCCTCTTCCTTGATGCCCTTCTGCGAGAAATAGTATTGCACGATTCCCGTGGCCTCGAGGGTGAGGGCGGCCACAATCACCAGAAGCAGGCCGGCGCGGGCCGACTGCTTCAGGAAAACCTTGTTGACAGTATCTTTCAGTTTCATAATACGGAGGTGAGGGCGGCCCTGAATTCAGGCATGGGGCGTCTGGTGTCTCTTTCGATGATGATTGTCTTGAGTCCGGCGTAGGGCCGTATAAGTTCTTCAGCCTCAGCGACGGAAGTGCCTTCTCCGAAATATGCCGGCACGAAGCTCTGCCAGAATTTCATCGAGAGGGATTTTGGCATGTGGAAGGTCTCCTTGATGAAGGCCTCCTCGCTCAGGCAGCAGCAGACATACACCATTCCCAGGTCGAAGAGATGGTTGCCGTAGCAGAAGTCGCCCAGGTCGATGAAGTAGCGCTTGTCGCCTGCGAAGATGGCATTGCTGAACTGCAGGTCGCCGTGGATGGCTGTATCCTCGTCCGGGGTATCGGCGATGAACTTGCCTATCTTGTCCTTCTCTGCCGTACTGAAGAAAGGATTCTCCGCAAGCAGACGGTAGTAGCGTTCCTTGACGTTTTCAAACTGGGTAGTATCTACCTTCGTAGCGTGGAGCTTGAGGCACATCTGTGCGAATTCCGCGGCGAACCGGTCCAGTTTCTCCGGCTCGTCGGCGGTTGCACGTGAGTATGACTTCTTTCCAAGGATTCGGTGGAATCGTATGCCGTAACGGCCGTCTTCCGTTACCACGTATTCTCCCGGCTCCGGGGTCGGAATGCCAAGATCATATACTTTGCGGGCGAGCAGCATCTCGTCCAGCGGCTGCCGGATCTTGCCGGGGAAGTAGAGCTTGAGCATTACGGACGGATCGCTCTTGTGGTCGTAACTTTCGCCATTGGCCCCTCCGCCGGAGAGGACATAGTCGTCGAGGGATATTTTCAATGCTTCCATACCTGGTCGATAAGATTTTCGAATTCTTTGAATGCAAAGGTGTCCTGCAGCTCTCTCAAGGAGTCGGCAAGGCCGCGGTAGTGCCATTCGTGGTCGGCAGGATTCTTGGTATGGAATATATTCCAGAAAGAATCTCCTTTCACGGCATAGTCGCGGGCGATGGCCCTCATGTTCGAGAGTTTGTCTCCGAGTGCCACCATTTTGGCGTCATGAGATGAGCGAGCGAGCCTTTCGATGGCCGCCTTCTTGCGCGCGTGCCAGCTGTCTTCCTCGCTCACTCCTTCTTCGAACGTGTCGCTTTCCGAAGCCACCAGCTCCGCAATCCTGTCGCCGAATTCGGCTCGGATGTCTTCTACCGTGGCGTCCGTATCTTCAACGACGTCGTGAAGCGCGGCCGCCGCGAGAAGTTCCTGGTCGGCGGTCATGGTAGCCACGATTTCCACGGCTTCCATGGGGTGAACTATGTAGGGAAAGCCCTTCCCGCGCCGTTCGGTGCCGGCGTGGGCGCGAACCGCATAGATGATCGCCCTGTCGAGAAGGGAGGTGTCGAGGGGTTTGTTGGCCATGTTATTTCGAACTGTCTTCTATGTACTTGAGGATGATATCCACCGCCTCATCGCCGGTGAGACCGTCGACGTTGAGGACGAGGTCGTAGTTGCGGGCGTCGTAGCGGCTGGTGTCGGTGTAGCGGCGGACGAAATTCTCGCGCTGGGCATCCACCCTCTCCACTATCCTTTCGGCCTCCTCCCTGCTGACGTTCTGCTTCTCCACTATCCTGCTTATGCGGTTGGAGAGGGAGGAGCGGATGAGGATGTCCAGTTTGTTGGGGCAGTCCTTGAGGACGAAGAAGCCGGAACGGCCGGCAATCACGCAGGACTCCTGCGCCGCGATTTCCTTGAGAATCTCGGATTCCGCGCGGAAGAGTTCGTCGTTGGTGACGGCCGGGGCGAATTCCTGGCCCGTGGAGCCGAGGGCTCCTGCGTGCGGGACCGGAGTGATGCGCTGCAGGATGTCTGCGAGCCAGTTCTTTTTCTGGCCCTTGATCATCTCGATGTTCTTTGCGGAAAGGTCGAATTTCTCCACGAGGGAATTGATGAGATTCTTGTCGCAGAAGCGTACGCCGAGCTTTTCCGCCAGGGCGCGTCCGATGGTCCTGCCGCCGGAACCTACCTCGCGGCTGATGGTGATTACGAATTGTTCGTCGAGTTTCATATCGTATGTTTTCTATTGATTCATGAAAGGAAGGTCCTGCGCCTGCTCCATCAGCATCTCGGCCATCATCTCATTGCCTTCCGACGGCCCGTTGAGGGCGTCGAAGAGCATGCGGATGCCGGCTTTGCCTATGCCGCTCCTGAGCAGGAAGGCGATGCAGAGGTCCTGGGGGCCGAGCGAAGACGCGATGATGTCGAGGTCGGTCAGGCCGAGCTGGTAGCAGGCTATCTGGAACGCGCCGTCGGAATACTTCTTGATGATGCGGTCTATGTCTCCCAAGGTCTTGCAGCCGAGATTCTTGAACACGGACAGATAGGGCATCAGGGAAACCTCCTGGATTTCGGCCTGGTTGACCGCCGCTATCCTGCGGTTCAGCGTCCCGAAAGGATCCAGATCCAGATAGCTGCGGAAGGTGTCGCCGTCCAGAAGGACGTCGTCCAGGTTGCCGGATGCGACCAGGGCCTGCACCCTCCGGCGGTAGTCGGTGAGCTCGGAACGGATGCGGCTGAACTGCTCGTCGGCCAGTTCCAGCATCCCGGCAAGGCGTCCGAGATTGCGGAGATACTCCCTGGGAACTTCCACTCCCGACTTGTAGCCCGTGTCGTGGTTCATATTGGCCCAGGCATGCTGGAGGACGGTGCGGAGCTGCACCTCGAAGTGTATGTCCGAGCCCTTGTAGCTGCAGATGTAATGCAGGGACAGATAGCCGAAACTGTCGATTTCATGCAGCTTGCGCTTGTCGACGCTGTTCTCCCAGTCGATTTCGAAAATCCTTTCGATGAGGGACGCCACCTTGTCGACGTCGTCGATGTAGAAGGTTATCACCCGGAGCCCTACGATGTCCGTAATGTCGGAAAGCGAAGAATACTTCGAGCCCTTCAGTTCGAGTTTGCCGGCGAGCGACGACTCGGTCTTCACCCTGGATTCTACGGCTGCCACGATTATGCCGGCGGAGGCAAGCATGTCTTTGATTTCCTTGCTTGCGCGTGCTGCAAGCTCTTCAAATACGGGCAGTTTGCCGCGGTATTCCTGAAGTATGGATTCGGAGTGGGGGTCCAGTCTGGGAGTCATGTCCTAAAAAGTTAATGACGTCAAATTTACGAAAAATTCTTACATTTGTAAAATACATAACCAATAAAGAATATGGGAGCTTTTCACGCATACGACATTCGTGGAATCTACAATGTTGATTTCGACAAGAATACAGCCTACAAGGTGGGCTATTTCCTTCCTGAACTTTTGAAAACGGACAAGGTGCTGGTCGGCCGCGACTGCCGCGTATCCTCGCCCGAGGTGCACGACTATCTGGTCAAGGGCATCACCGATGCCGGCGCGGATGTCGACGACATCGGCCTCAGCAGCACTCCGCTGGTGTACTTCGGCACCGCCAAATATGGCTACAAGGCATCCGTGCAGATCACCGCATCGCACAATCCCGCGGAGTACAACGGAATGAAGGTTTCCCGTGAGAACGCCCTTCCCGTCGGGCTCGACACCGGCCTCGGCCAGATCAAGGCCTGGATAGAAGAAGGCCGCCCCACCCCTCCCGCAGCCCGCAAGGGCGTGGTGAAGGAAATCGACATCAAGCCGGACTACATCGCATTCCTCAAGCAGTACAAGGGAGACTACGGCAATCTCAAGATCGCCTTCGACCTTTCCAACGGAATGGCCAACCTCTTCGCGAAGGAGGTTTACGCGGGCGAGAATGCCGAATGGCTCTTCGACACCATTGACGGCCGCTTCCCGAATCATGAGCCCAACCCGCTGATTCCCAAGAACGTGCAGCCTCTCAAGGAGCTGGTGGCAAAGTCCGGCGCCGACATCGGCGTAATCTATGACGGCGATGCCGACCGCGTGATGTTCGTCGACGACAAGGCCCGTTTCGTGGCACCCGACCTCATCATCGCCATGATGGCCCTCTACTTCTGCGTCGAGCGCGGAGAGAAGAACCCCCGCGTACTTCAGGAAATCCGTTCCTCCAAGGCGGTAGGGGAGTATCTGCAGCAGTACGGCGCCGAACTCCACACCTGGCGCGTCGGCCGTGCCTTCGCCGCACCCAAGCTCCGCGAAATCGACGGCCTTTGGGGCGGAGAACTCGCCGGGCACTACTATTTCAAGGACTTCTTCTACTCCGACAGCGGAATGCTCGCCAGCATCATCGTGCTGCGCATCGTGGCGGCCCTCAAGAAGCAGGGGAAGACCTTCAGCCAGCAGATAGACGAACTCACGAAATACAAGAATTCGGGCGAGGTGAACTTCCGCGTGGAAGACAAGGCCGGAGCCATGGAGGCGGTGAAGAAGCACTTCGAATCCGCCGAAAAGCCCGAGGTGGTCATGGACTTCGACGGCTACCGTCTGGAGTTCCCGCAGTGGTGGTTCAACATCCGTCCTTCCAACACGGAGCCTTACCTGCGCTTCATCTGCGAGGCGACCACCGACGAGCTCCTCGAAGAGAAAATCGCCGAGGCTGCGGCCATCATCGAAGGGCAGTTCGGAGGGAAGCGGGCATAGATGGGAAAACAGCAGGTGATAACAGTGCTGCTTGCGTTCCTGTCATTGACGGCGGGAGCGCAGGAGCATCGCTTCAGCCTCAAGGAGGCCGAGGAACTCATACCCCGCGAAGTCCTCAAACCGGTGAAATCCCTGATTCCCGGCAACAATCCTTCCGTCCACGACACCCTCGAAACATCCGACCCCGTAATCAAGATAGTTCTCTGCAACGACGGCACCTGGCACTATATGCGGGACGTCGCGGCCATGTCGGACAGCGCGGTTTTCCGCAAGGCCTGGAAAGAGAACGTGCTCAACCCGTACAACTCGAAACTCGAGGACCTGCCGTTCCGGGTCACACTCTGCCTGGCGGATTCCGCCAGCCGTTTCTGCTGCCCCCGTCAGGTGAAGGTGTTTTCCCCCTTCGGCTGGCGCAGGCGCCGCAACCATACGGGCGTGGACCTGCCTCTGGCGCACGGCACTCCGGTGTATGCGGCCTTCGACGGCCGCGTGCGCTGCTCGATGTACAACAGGGGATACGGCAACATAGTGGTCGTCCGGCACGCTTCCGGGCTCGAGACCAGCTACGCCCATCTTTCTGCGCGCAAGGTCGAGGCGGGCGACTTCGTTTCGGCGGGAGATGTAATAGGCCTCGGCGGCTCCACGGGCCGCTCCACGGGCCCTCATCTGCACTTCGAGACCCGCTACGAGGGCTACGCCTTCGACCCTCAGTGGCTGATGGACTTCGAGACCGGCACCCTCCGGCACGGATACTTCGTGCTCAAGCGCAAGTATCTCTCGAACACCTCGAAGTACTATCCCGAGTCGGAAGACGAGGAAGAGGAGATATACAAGACCGAAGAAGAGGACAGGGCCGAGGCCGAGCGCATCGCAAAGGAGATGGCGGCCGCCCAGTACCATACTATCAAATCGGGGGATACCCTGCTGGGGCTGGCGGCCAGATATCACACTACTGTGAGCGCCATCTGCAAGCTTAACGGAATCAGCTCCACCACCACTTTGAGAATAGGCAGAAAATTAAGAGTCAAATAGTTATGAAAAAACTGATCTTCGCCGTCCTGGTCCTGGCGCTTGCGGCCTGCCGCAGCCGGGAACCCGAGCTCTACACCATCCACAACGCTTCCGGCATGGAGGCCTCCATTACGAATTACGGCGGGCGCATAGTCTCGCTGCTGGTGCCCGACCGCGAAGGGCGCATGCGCGATGTCGTGCTGGGCTTCGACGATCTCAAGGATTATTATCCGGAACGCAACGAGACCGATTTCGGCGCAAGCATCGGCCGCTACGCGAACCGCATCAAGGACGGCCTCATCAGCATCGACGGCAAACAGTACCAGCTGCCCAGGAACAACTACGGACACTGCCTTCACGGTGGCACCCGGGGCTGGCAATATCAGTTCTACAGAGCCGTGGAGGTCTCGGCAAACCGGCTGAAACTGGAGCGGGTCTCTCCCGACGGCGACCAGGGCTTCCCCGGCAACGTCACCGCAAGCGTGACCTTCACCCTGACGGACGACAACAGGCTTGACATCCGCTACGAAGCCGTTACCGACGCCCCTACGGTCGTCAACATGACCAACCACTCCTATTTCAATCTTTCCGGAGAACCCGGCAGGCATGACATCCTGGACGACGAACTCTACATAAACGCATCCCGTTTCACTCCTGTGGACGACACTTTCATGACTACGGGGGAGATATGGCCGGTTGAGGGAACCCCTATGGATTTCCGTGTCCCCAAGGCGATAGGAAAGGACATCGATGCGGACTATGAGCAGCTTCGCAACGGTCACGGCTACGACCATAACTGGGTGCTGGACACGGCGGGAGACGACGGCGTGGTCGCCGCCTCCCTCTATTCGCCCGTTTCCGGAATAGAATTGAAGGTCTATACCGATGAACCCGGCATACAGGTTTACTGCGGAAACTTTCTGGACGGCACGGTCACCGGAAAGGGCGGCGTCGTTTACGGACATCGCACCGCCGTATGCCTGGAAACCCAGAAATTCCCCGACACTCCCAACAAACCCGAATGGCCTTCGGCCCTGCTGAGGCCCGGAGAGACCTACACCAGCCACTGCGTTTTCGAGTTCGGAACAAAATAGTTTATCGTATGAAAAAGTATTTGCTTGTTCTTTCCGCCCTGTTCTGCCTGGCCTGCGAAGAAAACAATCAGCCGGTTGAACCCCGGGAAGAAAGCGACTCCATCGTATTCGAAGGCTCCAAAACCATCGAAGCCGATGTCGCAGGCGATAATGTAAAACTGGTTTTCTCCGCATCTGAGCCCTGGCAGGCCGTCTGCTCCGCCGACTGGATAAGCCTTACCCCCGCGTCCGGTTTCAACGGCCGTTGCGAGGCCCTGCTGGGCGTGAAGGCGAACAGCGGATACGAAGCCCGCGCTGCCTATGTGGCTTTCACCTGCGGCAGCGCGAAGGACACCGTCCGTGTAACCCAGACGGCCAGAGACCTGCTCTCCATCGACCCGGACCATTTCACCGTGGGCAAGGAAGGGGGAGTCTATGTCGCAACTGTCAAGGCGAACGTGCAGTATGTGATGAATGTCCCCGCCGAGGCTGAAGAATGGCTGAAGGTTACGGAAATGGGAGGCAAGGCTGTGGATGAGAAGAAGATTCAGGTCACGGTCTCCGAAAACCGGGACGTACATGCCCGCTCCGCCAAAATCAGACTGACTTCAGGCGACAGGACGGCCGGGCTTACCATCTCCCAGTCGGGAGAGGAGCCTGTGCTCAGCGGGACTGTGTCCGACGTCAAGGCCGCCGCCTCCGGGAAGGATTTCTCCGTTTCCGTGACGACCAACCTCGAAATTGCCGCGGACGTACCTTCCTGGATTACCGCCAGCAGGACGGACGAAGGCTTCGATTTCAAGGTTTCCGCCAACAACGGTGACAAAGGCCGCAGCGGCTCCGTGAGGATTTACAACGCCGAATTCAAGAAGGAACTCTCCTTCAACGTCACGCAGAAGTCGTTGAGCTCGCTCTACATACTTGCTATAGGCAACAGCTTCTCTGTAGACGCCATGCAGTATCTCTACCAGATCCTTCAGGAACTTGGATACAGGGACATCTATCTGGGCAACCTCTATATCGGAGGATGCACCCTGCAGACCCACGCCGGCAATGTTACAAACAACTCCAAGGCCTATACCTACTACGTCAATAAGACCGGCAGCTGGACGAACACCGCCAACTTCGCTCCTCTAAATGCGATGAAGGAGATGGACTGGGACTATGTCAGCATGCAGCAGGCCAGCGGTTTCTCCGGTGTCGCCGACAGCTACGAGCCCTATCTTTCCACCGTCGTGGAGAGCGTCAAGGCCAACTGCCCGGATGCCAAGCGCATGTGGCACATGACCTGGGCCTATCAGGGCAATTCCACGCATTCCGACTTCGGCAAGTACGGGAACGACCAGATGACCATGTACAACGCCATCGTGAATGCCGTCAGGACCAAGGTCCTCTCGCGCGGGGACTTTGATTTCGTGATTCCCAATGGCACGGTGGTGCAGAACCTGCGCACCAGTTTCATCGGTGACAACATCACCCGCGACGGATATCATATGTCCTACGACATCGGCCGCTTCGCCACCGCCCTGATGTGGGCGCGCCAGATTACCGGCAAGAGCATAGAGGGCGTCAGTTATACTCCTTCGGGATACAGCTATACAGAGGAGGATATACTGGCCATAAAGGAAGCGGTTGATAATGCACACAAAACTCCCTACGAGGTGACTGCGTCCAAATATCCTGGCAAGCCCGGTTTCGTAGAGATAGACTCCGATGACCCTGCAGTGATTCTTGCCGGCAACGGATTAAATATTGAGGATTATAATAAGCTGGAAATAACCCTGACGCATTATGCGTATTATAATTCAACAGGAGGATCAGCCCTTACAAGTCAGGCCGGTGGCAGCCCAGCAACTAACTTGAACCAGTTTGCTGCAACTAAAATCTTTACAAAAGAAGAAATCCCGATAGGCTCCCTTATATTACTGAAACGAGGCTTCCAGTACAGACCGGAAGGATGGACAGCGCTTAATACGAAGACGAGCAACCGTCCGGGAAATGTTACTGCGCAATTGGTGGAAGCCACCAAGTCCTGGTGGGGGAACTGGAATTACAGGGCTTTCAACGTGGCCAAGTCCGGGAATCCGCCGCTTGACGCCGCCGGCCAGGCGGAACTGGACAACGCCTTCTTCATCTACGTTCCGAAGAAGTAGGGGGCGCAAGGACAAGAACGCTTAACCCTGCTTCCCCGGCCGGAGAATCATGGAGAATCATGAAGAGCACGGCGGCGACGCAGACGGCGACGCCGACACCCATTTTGACTGTCAGGGGCTCTCCGAACAGGAGCGTCCCTATCATTATCGCCGTCAGCGGCTCGAATACTCCGAGGATGGAGGTCTTTGTGGGGCCGATATAACGGGAGGATACCGCCAGCGTGAGGAGCGAAATCATCGTCGGCACGATTGCAAGGCCGATGAGATTCCCCCAGTCGGAGGCGCTGTCGATGCCCTCCGTAATGCCTCCGCCCTGGATGGCCCTGATGGCGGCGAACAGGGCCGCACCCGTCAGCAGCGCATAGAGGGTCAGCGTATGCTCGGAGACATTCTTGATGCGCTTGCTGCGGTTCACGATGACGAGATAAAACGCGTAGCTGAGGGCCGATGCGACGGCCAGGATGATGCCCGGGAACCTGACGGATGCCCCCTGTGACGGACTCGACAGCAGCAGGATGCCTCCGAAGGTGGCGACAATGGAAAGCCAGGTCTGCCAGCCGGGGTAGAAGCGAAGGAAAACCATGATGAGGGCTACGAACACGGGATAGAGATACACCAGCGTAGTCGCCAGCCCCGAGGGGATGAACTCGTAGGAGAAGAAGAGGAAGAGGCTGCTGCAGGCGAAAAGGATGCCCAGGAATGCAAGCAGGACTATTTCGCCGCCCTTGACCCGGAAGCGTTCCCGCTTTGCCAGCATCCATGCGGCAAGGATGGATGCGGAGATGCCGTAACGGAAGAAGAGCATGACCAGAACCGGAACTCCGCTGTCCAGAAGAGGTTTCGCGAAAAGCGGATTGGTCCCGTAAGAAACCCCCGCGATGAATCCGGCCAGATACCCTGCCAGCCGCTTTTTCCTGATATCAATATTCTGTGCCAAAATCTGTACTTGCTGAAATGGGGCGCAAAGATACAGATTTTATCACAGACGGGATGTATTTTTGTTTGACGCCAGTTTCTCGTCGTAACTCCTGTCCCATTCCCTGTAATACTCCATCTGGGGATCCTCGAACAGGGACATCTGTATGGCCGATTCATGCGTGAGTTTGCTCACGCCCAGCCCCACCTGCCGGATGGGAGTCTGCCCGTCCCAAACCTCCGCCAGCAGCCTGCGGGCCTCGTTCAGGATGACGGCCGTCACGTCTGTGGGCTGCTCCGTGCGGCACTGCTTCTGCACCACCGAAAAATCCTTGTACTTTATGAACATCGACACCGTCGACGCCCGGAAATTGTCGCGCCTGATCCTGTGTGCGACTATGCAGGCCACGTTGAACAGCGCCCGGTCGATGTCTTTGGGATCCGTCAGATCCTTGGAGAAGGTGCGCTCGGCGCTGTAGCTCTTGGCCTCGGCCATCTCCGTCTCCACCGGGGAATCGTCCCGGCCGTTGGCGTTCTCGTGCAGCTGCAAGGCGAACTTCTGCCCCACCAGTTGCGTGAGGAAGCCCATGCCGAGCTGCGCCAGCTGGCCTATGGTATGGATGCCGTTCGCGGTGAGGCGCTCTTCGGTCTTCTTCCCCACCCAAAGAAGGTCCCGCACCCCCAGCGGCCACATCTTCTCCTGCACCTCGCTCTCCCAGAGGGTGTGCACCTTGTCCGGCTTCTCGAAGTCGGAAGCCATCTTCGCCAGCAGTTTGTTGGAACCTATGCCCACGTTCACTGTGAACCCCAGTTCGGCCTTCACCTCTTCCTTGAGCCGGGTGGCAACTTCCACGGCGTTTCCCGCATTGCAGCGGAAGGTCATGTCGATGAAGCATTCGTCTATGGAGAACTGCTGCAGCACGGGGGAGTAGCTCCGGCAGATGGAAATGAAGCCCTCCGAGCAGGCCTTGTACCAGGCCCAGTCTCCCCGCACTATCACCAGCGACGGGCAGGTGCGCAGCGCCATCGACACCGGCTGCGCTGTCTTGATGCCCAGCTTCTTGGCAGGGATGGATGCGGCCGTGATGATGCTCCTGCGGTCGGAAGGATCGCCGGACACCACCGAAGGCACCAGCCGTATGTCCGGCTTCCCCTCGCGCACCATCTTCACCGCAGACCAGCTGAGGAACGCGGAATTCACATCGATATGGAAGATGATGCGCTGCATTAAGGCTGGATTTTCATAGTCTCATCAGGTTTATTCTTCCAATAAGCAATCCCTTCCGTTATGGCAGGGACGAAATTGGCCTTCCGGCTGGGGATATAGCTCGTGACGATGCAGCCGTCTTCCGTGGCCGCACTCTTGAAGGCGTACTCCGCAACAATCTTTGCTCCTTCACCGCAGAAAGGTACATGGGTGAGGCCCGCGTCGCGGTCTCCAAGCATCATGAACAGCATGTCGAGGCCACGCTGCTCCCGGACTGCGGGCATTACCCCTCGCATCCGGCGGCAAAGCTCTTCAATCCCAAGTTTCTCGCTTGCGAGCACGCTCCCGATACCGAGTTTAACGCCTTCAATCTCGTACTCCTTGTAGTCGGAGAGCAGGATATCTTCGTCGGTCATGCCGTCGAAAGAGGTCCGGGCCTTGTTCATGGCGGCATAGTACGATTCAACGTCGGTGATGTCCGAGCGGTCGAGCAGCCAGGAGTAATACTTGCGGTCCGTGTCGGTAGTGGTGGTCGATTTAAGGTTGTCGGTGTCGGAAAGCAGGCCGGAGAGCATCAGCCGCGCCTGGGTAGGCGTGGGATTCTCGCCTAGTTCTTCATACATCGAAGCGATTATCGTGCAGGTGGAGCCGATAGGAAGGGCATAGTAGAACAGCGGGTGCGCCGTGGTTACTGTGCCGGTGCCATGGTGGTCGATGACATGCAGGACTCGGGCCTGTGCCATGCCATTCACCGCCTGCGCATACTCGCTGTGGTCGGTCATGATCATGTTCAGGCCCGTGGCATCTTCCAGGATAGGAGGAGCGCTGATACCTGCTTCCTGAATGACATAGAGAGGTTCGCAGATGAGCTTGCCCGCCACCCGGGCCTGGGCGTTGATCCCCAGACGCTGCAGCAGGTCGGCGTAGGTGATGGCCGAGCAGACGGCATCACTGTCGGGGCTTTTGTGCCCCACGACAAATACTCCGTCGCCATAGTCCATGCCTGTGATGATCGAGCGCAGGGGTGTGGAATGGACGATGTGCTCATCGTCGCCTTTCGAGCACGAAACGAGCGAGGATGTGACGCTGCCGCATATTGTGAAGATTGCGGCAAGGGTAAACAATTTCTTTAGAATCAATCGCATGTCGGTCTAATTGTATTTCTCGAAATGGTATTGCTGTTTGTTCGACTTGGGATTATTGTCGTAGGATGCGCGGAACTTGCAGTTCTCGCAAGGGTAGGATGTCTGTTGTGCCATAAGTCGGATTGTGATTAAAGTCCGTGAATTTACGAAAAATGTGGCACATTCCTATACTTTATGCATGCGGTTCCTCTCTTCAGGACCTGCGGCGAAATCCTCGAAAAATGCTGCAGGTCCCTTAACAAATGATCTGCGCCCCAAAAGTTGGACAAAAAGAAAGGGTTATGAAAAAGAACGAGAATTACCCAAAGTATGTCCAGGCAATGCGTCAAATGGATGCAGGCAAGCTGCCGTACACTATTGTCAGGGAG
>Ga0256407_10002079_pt1 | contig 39386 bp, 26 predicted proteins | sample RumenRJG_04DNA_FD_193489 | JGI IMG/M metagenome (GOLD analysis project Ga0256407, IMG submission 193489) | Bovine rumen microbial communities from Lethbridge, Alberta, Canada - RJG_04 | ecosystem: Host-associated > Mammals > Digestive system > Stomach > Rumen | place: Canada: Alberta... | reverse complement strand
CGGGGAGCGTTTTCCCGGAACCGCCAAGTCCCAAAAAGGCCAACGCTCCCCGAAGGGCTTTTGTGAAAACAAAGGCTGCCTCCTTTCAGGACAGCAGCCACATTATACCAGCCTTGGTAGGAAGGGGGGTCTCTTCATCCCTTACGTGCACCTAGGAGTTTAAAACAAAAAATCTCTGAATTTGCATCAGAGACTGTATACGATTATGGCCCGCCCGTGCCGACTCGAACGGCAGACCCACGGCTTAGAAGGCCGTTGCTCTATCCAACTGAGCTACGGGCGGAGCGAAAGTAATATACCCTTGTTTGCGTTTCTCTTCAATTGTCATGAAGGCGCGCATAGAGGCTTGCGGCGCTTTCTTCGGGAACGATCTGCGATAACTCGGATATGCTCGCACCCATTAAGGCGTCGATGCTAGGATAGGCGCTTTCTAGTTTCTCTCTTCGCTTGGCCCCAAGTCCTGGGATTCCGTCAAAGACCGAGTTCGTCATCGCCTTGGAACGCTTTTGCTTATGGAAGGTGATCGCATATCGATGCACCTCATCCTGCATGCGCATCAATAAGAAGAACAGCGGGCTCTTCCGGTCGAGTTCAAACGTATTCCCGTCTTTATCGATAAGACCAGAGGTCTGGTGCTTATCGTTTTTGAATAAGCCGAATACCGGGATGGTGACCTCTGCTAAAGCAAGTCCTTCCAAAGTCGCATGGACTTGGGCCAAACCACCATCGGTTAAGATGAGGTCTGGGTATTCTTGCCCTTCTTCTTTTAATCGGGCGTACCGGCGGTGCGTCACATGGACCATCGAATGGTAATCGTCCCCCGCCACTTCCTCGGGAAGGTTGAATTTGCGGTACATCTTCTTCGCGGGTTTGCCATTGATATAGCACACCATCGCGCCGACGGGACTCGAACCCTGCAAATGGCTGTTATCGAATAATTCGATACGGTACGGAGTTGGGATATGGAGCAAGGATCCTAGGTCATCCAAAAGGGCGGCGCTATCGTCTTCTAATCGCGCCGTCATGAAGTGGGCATCGAGACCTTGCCTGGCGTTCAAACTGGCGATCGCGATGACGTCGCTTAAGCGCCCTTCTTCCGGGGTGATCACCTCTACCCCATCATAGATGCCCTTGAATTCCTCCTCCAGTCCCCTGATGCGAGAGACAAGGACCTTCGGTAATTCGTGGTTTTGGTAATACTGGAGAATCAAATCCACCGCCTGTTCTTCCGGAGTTAAGAAGCAACTGACCACATGGTTTGTTTTGCCAAGCAACATTCCCCTACGATAAGTCAAAATCGATAAGCAAAGATAGCCATCGCGCGTAGCGAAAGCGAAGACATCCCCATCTTTGATGGACGAGGAGATCTCCACCGCTTGACGCGAGACGATATGGTCGAGGGCATCGAGCGATTTCTTATATTCGGCGGCCGATTCGAAGTCGAGTCTACTCGCGGCATCGTTCATCTTCTTCTTCAAGGACTGCGTGGCCTCGGAGATATCTCCGTTAAGGAATTTCTTGATCGCGTTATAAAGTTCATCCGCGTCTTCTTTGGATAAGGGTTTGATGCAGGGAGCCAAGCATTGCCCCATCGAATAGTAAAGGCAGGGTTTATTCGGGATATTATGGCACTTCCTGGTCGGATAGATCTTATTGAGCAAATCGATCGTCTGATAGACCGCCGAAGAAGAAGGGAATGGCCCGAAATAGAAATAGTTCGGATCCTTGGTGTTGCGCGCGATCTTTAACATCGGGTCGGCGTGGCGTTTTAAGGCGATGTAAGGATAATGGGAATCATCCATCAACATGATGTTGTAACGGGGATAATGGGTCTGGATTAGGTTCATCTCGAGGATGAAGGCCTCTTTATCCGAGCCGACGATGATGAAATCGAAATGGTCGACGTGGGAGACCATCGCCGCGACCTTTCCGCTTTGGGGACGCAAGAAATATTGGCTGACGCGCTTTTTGAGGTTTTTGGCTTTGCCGATGTAGATGATGCGGTCGTCGACGTCTTTCATTTGATAGACGCCTGGACGATCGGGCAAAAGGGCGATCAACGCCTTCAGTTTTTCCGAGAGTACGCCGCTCATTTGAGGTAGACCACCGTCGCCCCGCCGCCGCCTTCGTATTCGCCCGCAAGCTCATACTTATCGATGAAACTATGGGACTTGCAATATTCGTGGGTCGCTTTGCGTAACGCCCCCGAGCCAAGGCCATGGATCACACGGACCCGTTTATAGCCTTTTAGCCGGCAACGGTCCAAATAACGGTCGAGTTCCGCCATCGCCTCAGCGACGCGTAACCCAATGAGGTTCACTTCCAAAGGAAGTCCTTTTGAAGGCAAGGCGTCGACATTGGTGACCGACACTTTCTTTTCTTGCTTCGGTTCATCGATTAAGCGGACGTCTTCTTTGCTAAGGGTGAAGGTCATGCCATCGCGGCTTACGACTTCGAGTCGCCCGCCACGGATCTTATTCACGCGCCCTTCGACTTCATAATCCAAGATCTCGACGTAATCGCCTACATGGACTTCCACCGGGGCGCGGACTTCCTTCGCGGATTCATCAAGCTCTTCCAGTTTCCGTTTGGCTTCGATCGCTTCGTGGAGTTTGACGTCGGGATCACGCAGGGCATGGATGGCTTCCTCGACTTCCTCTTGGGCTTTTTGGAGCAATTCCTCGCGCAGCTTCTTGTTCTCTTTCTCGAACGATTCAAGTTTCCGCTTCAACTCGTTTTCCTTACGGGCCAACTCGCGCTGCTTCGCGCTTAAATGGGCTTGGAGGGCATCGATGCGCTTTTGCTTTTCCTCGGCTTCGTGGGCAAGTTCGCCTAAGTGACGTAAGGAAGAGGACACGGAGGCTTCTTCTTCGTTACCAAGATATCCTTTGGCTTTCTCTAATACCTTTTCATCTAGACCCAGGCGCCTAGCCACTTCTAATCCATAGGATTCCCCAGGTAAGCCAATGCGCAAGGAATAGGTTGGGGAAAGCGTCTTCTCGTCGAATAAAAGCGAGGCGTTTTCGACGTCTTGCGAGGCTAAGGCACGGGCTTTTAATCCTTCAAAATGAGAGGATAAAAGCGCGTAGCAACCTCGTCCTGCTAATTCATCAAGAATCGCTAAGGCTAAGGCTTCCCCTTCTTTTGGGGAAGTGCCGGTGCCTAGTTCATCTAGCAGCACCAAATCGCCTTTTTTGGCCTCGCGTAAGATATCGCGGACATGGGTGATATGGCCCGAGAAGGTCGAAAGGTTATCGAAGATCGACTGCGAATCCCCGATATCGACGAAGACATTCCCAAATAAAGGCATCTCCCCTTCTGCTTCGCAAGGAAGTGGGATCGCCATCGAAAACAGAAGCGACAAGATGCCTAAGGTCTTTAAGGCCACCGTCTTACCGCCGGCATTAGGACCAGAAAGCACCAAGACGCGGCGTGAAGAAGAAAGCAAGAAATCGTTGGGTACGACTTTGCTTTGGTCCAACAAGGGATGCCTTGCCTTAATTAAGGAAAGCGTGCCATCGTGGCTCAGCTTCACCCGATGCCCATGGATCTTTTGGGCATAGAGGGCTTTGGCTTGAAGATAGTCCCATAAGCCCAAGGTCTCGTTGATGCGAAGATAGTCTTTCGCGTTGTTCCCGGCGATCCTGCTTAAGGAAGCCAAAATACGGCGGATCTCTTCTTTTTCCTCCGCTTCGAGTAAGGCGATGTCGTTTTGGAGAATCACCAAGGCTTCGGGTTCGATGAAGGTCGTCCCACCGGAAGAGGAGATATCATGGACGATGCCTTTGACTTGGTGTTTGTAACTTGGGGCGATGGGCAAGACATAATGTCCGTTCCTCATCGTCCACGTATTCCCGGACATATATCCTTTATGCGCTTCCAAAATGGAGCCTAAACGCTGGGTGATTTCCCGTTTTTTACGGGCTAAGTTCCCGCGGATTCTCTTTAGATCCACCGAGGCGTTGTCCTTAATGGACATATCCGGGGCAAAGACACGCAAGATGCCTTGCCTTAACGGTTCTAATTCGGGAAGTCCGAGCGTTTGGGTTAAGCGATACCCCTCCCCTCCGGCTTGGGCAAGATGCTTCTTAAGTTCCCTCATCGTCTGAAGGTCATCAAGGATTATCGAGAAATCCTCTTCCGCAAGCGTCGCGCCTTTCCTCGCCGCGTCGATGCGGGAGGACATGTCCCTAGAATGGGTTAAGGGAAGTGCGCCATGGGCGTCGATGAGGTTCATCGCCTCTTCTAAGTCGCGGTCTTCCTCTTTCCAACGTTCTTCCTCAAAAGGCGTTAAGGATAGAAGCGCTTCTTTGCCTTGCTCGGTGCGCGAAAAAGAGGCGACTTCTTCAAGCACAAGACGGATTTGCAAGACTTCTTCGGCGCGCTGCATGCGCATATCATAACGCATTATGCACATCCTGCGTGCCCTTTGCACCCCCGTAGCCACGCATGTGGTAAAATATGGCCATGCCTAGCCCAAGCGTCATCTCCCTTTCCTTGCCGAAGGAAACCATCGATAAGATGCTTGATTTTTACGCGGACGACTTAGTCCATAACGAGAACCCGAACGCCTTCTTCGTTGCCCGAAGCATCGAAGTCACGGTCACGGCCTATAACAAACCCCACGAGGGCAAATACCGCGTCGTCTTCCAAGGAAACGGGGCAAGCCATGAAGCGTCGATTTGGGGAAAACAAGAAGATTACGTTCCTCCCAAAGGAAAGAAAGTGACGAAGACATTAAAAGCCGAAGGAGAGCAGATCGGTTCGGATGAAGTCGGGACCGGGGATTTTTTTGGCCCCGTCATCGTCGTCGCGGCGTTTGTGAAAATCGAGGACATCCCCTACTTAAAGGAACTTGGCGTCACCGATTCCAAACTATTAAGCGATGAGAAGATCTTGGAGATCGCACCGAAATTGCTCGAGCGCATCGAGTATTCCCATCTCCGTTTGCCGCCGGAAAAATACAACAAAGTCATCCAGAAGAAGAACATGAACGCGATCAAGGCGCTCATGCATAACCGTTGCCTTGGCAATCTCCATAAGAAATATCCCGGGGTCCCCCTCTATCAAGACCAATTCGCCGAGCCAACGCTATATTACCATTACCTCGCTAGCGAAAAGGAAATCACCCGCGGCATCGTCTTCGCCACCAAAGGCGAAACCAAATTCCCCTGCGTCGCCGCAGCCTCGGTCATTGCAAGGTATTCCTTCTTAAGGAGCATGAAGAAGCTCTCGGAAGAATACGAGATGGACTTCCCTTTCGGCGCGGGAAACCAGGTCGATCATTTCGCGAAGAAATTCATCGAGAAATACGGGGTCGATGAAATGAAGAAAGTCGCCAAAACGAACTTCTCCAACATGAAGAAGGCGTTACGTTAACGTATCTTCAAAGAGTCCCGATTAAAAACCGATACGGGGTATTTTTGGATTACTCCAAGCCTTCCATCACGTCGAGGAAACGTTGCGGTAAAGGAGAAGAGAAGGTCATTTCCTTGCCTGTACGCGGATGAATCAACGTGAGCTCATAAGCATGGAGCAATTGTCCTAAAGGATATCCCTTGCGGTTGCCCCTGCCATAAAGAGGATCGCCAAGGATCGGATGTCCAATATAGTCAAGGTGCACACGGATTTGATGGGTCCTGCCAGTGAGAAGACGGCAGCTAATGAAGCTGACCGCGGACTTAAGATAACGATGTTCCACATGGACGAAGGTCACCGCTTCTTTCCCGTCTAAGTCCACGCAGTATTTCATCGGCTCTTTCTTGCTGCGGGCAAGGGGAGCGTCGATTTTGGCGTCGTCTTCGGGAATGATGCCAAGGACCAACGCCTTATAACGACGGTTCATCGTATGGTCGGAGAGCTGTTTGGATAAGGAAGCAAAGGCCAAATCAGTCTTGGCGACGCAGAGTAAGCCTGAGGTATCTTTATCGATGCGGTGCACGATGCCAGGGCGCGTGGGATCGCCACCGGAAAGGGCTTGGCCACGGTGGATTAAGGCGTGGACTAAGGTCCCAGTGGGATTGCCATTTCCTGGATGGACGACGAGTCCTTCGGGCTTATCGATGATGAGGATGTCCTCGTCTTCGTAAATAACGTTCAAAGGAATGTCTTCGCCCACTAAATGAGTTGGCTTAGGAGCGGGTTCATCAATGGAAATCTCATCCCCTGCTTCAATGAGGTAATGGGCTTTTTCTTTCTTGCCGTTCACTAAGACCGCGCCGTCTTTGATTAAGGAAGAGGCTTTGGAACGCGACAAAGTAAAGCCCGCGGCGAAAAGAACTTCGTCCAGACGCCTGCCTACATAGCTTTCATCAGGCAGAAACGTTTTCATCTTCCTTCTTCTCCTGCTGGGGAATGGGTTCGGGTTTCTTTTGCAAGCGCGGATCTTTTTCCAAGCTCTTATCGCCGTTTTTGATCATGTCGACGATGAGGATGATCAGTAACATCACGATGCCGATCGTCAAGCAAGCATCGGCGAAATTGAAGGTCGCGAACGGGTTGAAGAAGTTTTGCTTCGCGGCTGGTCCGCCCCCTAAATAGAACTGGAAGAAGTCGATGACCCCGTTAAAGCCCGTGGTCGCTTCCCAATAAAACGCGCGGTCGATGAGGTTGCCAACGGCACCTGCGCCAAGCAAGACGGCGGTGACTTTCTCTAAGCGACCCAGTTTGTCTTCGTGGGTAAGGTAATACCAGAAGATGAGCACTGACATCACGATCGAAATGGAGATGTTGAGGATGCGTCCCCCCACTCCCCAGGTTTCGCCTAAGGAGAAGGCGACGGCGATGTTATAGGACTTATTGATGTAGAAGAAATTGGGGATGACCTCGATGGCATTGGAAAAGCCAACGCCGACGTTAAGTTGCACGACCCACTTGGTGATCAAATCGGCGATCACCAAAGCAAGGGCAACCCCAAGGCCGATGAGTAGCGACTTCGTCCAATGGATATGGAGCCAGCGCTTCATCGTTATTCTCCTAACGCCGCGAGGCAGCGCGGGCAAAGTTCGACGTCATCATGGGCATGAAGCTCTTTGACTTTGCTGCGGCAGCGCGGGCATACCGGTAAGGAGGAAAGGGTTGCCGAGGCGGCGTCCTCACCTTCTTTTAGCTCAATTTCCGCGACCATGAAGAATTTAGAAAGCAACTCCTCATCGAGACTATTGAGTTTCTTATATAGTTTGTTATTCGAAATCGTCAGCACGAGTTTGGCTTCGCTGGATTTGCCAAAAGCCCCACTGGCGCGTCCTTCTTCAAGAGCCTTAAGGGCGATGTCGCGACTCTCTTTAAATTCCGCGAAGAACTCAAGGGCCTCTTCGTCGACTTCCTGACGAACGGGCATGTCCTCAAGCTGCGGCGAAGTCTTCTTCGCGTCGCTTAGATAGTGATAGACCTCCTCCATCGTAAAGGGGAGGATCGGGTTCAACAGTAAGCAAAGTCTCCAGGCGAGATCATGGATGACATAGACGATGCCCTGGCGGCGCGGCGACTTAAGGCCATCGCAATAGAGGATATCTTTCGCGTAATCGAGGTAGAAGCTTGAAAGCTCCGTGGACATGAAGAGGGTGATCTTATCCACCACCGCGCGGAAATCGTAACGGTCATAGGCATCTAAGGTCGCGTTGGTCACTTCGTTTAATTCGGCAAGGATGGCTTTATCAAGTAACGAGAGCTCGCCTTTCGAGCCATCATAAGTCGCAAGGTTGCCAAGCAAGAACTTAAAGGTGTTACGGATCTTACGGTAGTTATCCGCGGAGGTTTGGATGGTCGTTTGGCCAAGTTTTGCATCGGCTTGGTAATCGACGCTGCCAGCCCATAAGCGGAGGATATCCGCGCCATATTCCCCGATGATCTTGTTCGGGTCGATGCCATTTCCGGAGCTCTTTGACATCTTCTGCCAGTTTTCGTCCATAACGAAGCCATGGGTGACGACGGTCTTAAAGGCTGGGGTGCCGGTGACGGCAAGAGAAAGGATCAAGGAGGCGTTGAACCAGCCACGATACTGGTCGTTGCCCTCTAAATAGAGGTCGCAGGGATAGTTGATGCCACGCTCGCGAAGCACGCCATTCCAGGAAGATCCCGAATCGAACCACACGTCCATGATATCGGTCTCTTTACGGAAGGCACCGTTGGGAGAGGCGGGATTGGTATACCCTTCGGGCAATAGGTCTTTGGCTTCGCGTTCAAACCAGACCGAAGAACCATATTTCCGGAAGAGTTCGGCGATATGGGCAAAGACATCATGATCGATGATCGGGGATTCGTCTTCGTTATAGATGATGGGAAGAGGGACGCCCCAGACGCGTTGACGGGAAATGCACCAGTCCGCGCGGTCTTTGATCATGTTGACCATCTTCGCTTCGCCCCACTCCGGAACCCATTTCACGTCCTTAATGGCCTTAAGAAGGTCTTCACGGATTGGTTCAATGGAGCAGAACCACTGCGGGGTGGCACGGAAGATGACCGGCTTTTTGGTACGCCAGTCATGGGGATAGCTATGGACGATGTCGACGCGCGATAAGACGCGACCCGCTTTGATGAGCATTTCCACCACTTTATCGTTGACCTCTTCATAGAAAAGACCATTAAGCACATCGCCTTCAAAGGTATGGTAGATGCCCTTTTCATCGACGAGGCATTGCGGCTTGATACCGTATTTGGAGCAGACGTTAAAGTCATCAAGACCATGGTCGGAGTCGGTATGGACGCAACCCGTACCTGCGCTATCGGAAACGAATCCGGCGCACATGACGAGGGAGTCTTGATCCGGATAGATCGGTTGTTCGCAGACGATGCCTTCGGCTTCTTGGCCATGGAAGGTCTTTAACAAGGTGCATTCTTTTAATCCGAACTGTTCTTTAAGGCTTTCTTCTAAAGAGGTAAGGAAGACGAGTTTCCCTTTCTCGGTTTGATAGACGCCATATTCGAATTTGGGGTTTAAGGTCACGCCTTGGTTGGAGGGAAGGGTCCACGGAGTCGTGGTCCAAATGACAAAGCAGGTATCGTTATCAAGTAGTCCTTTGCCGTCTTTGACTTTTAAAGGAACATATAAGGTCTTCGCGGTGACGTCGTGGTATTCGACTTCGGCTTCCGCTAAAGCGGACTCACTACTCCACGACCAATAAACCGGCTTGAATCCTTTGAAGATGAGGCCTTTCTCCGCCATCGCGGCGAAGACTTCGATCTGACGCGCTTCGTATTCGGGAAGAAGGGTCAAATAAGGATGATCGTAATCGCCTAAGCAACCAAGGCGACGGATCTGTTCTTTCTGTAACGCGACTTGTTCCCTGGCGTATTTCTCGCAGATTTTGCGGAATTCGACGATCGGGGTGGTCTTGCGGTTAACGCCCGACTTCGTGACCTTGACTTCGATGGGTAAGCCATGGGTGTCCCAGCCAAAGACGAACGGGGTCTTCTTCCCTGCCATGTTTTGGTAACGCACGACGAAGTCCTTTAAGCAACGGTTGAGCGCGTGGCCGCAGTGCATCGACCCATTCGCGTAAGGCGGGCCATCATGAAGGGCAAACGTCGGCGCGTTTTCCCTATTTTGATTCATCTGCTCATAAAGCTTCTCTTCTTGCCATTTTTGGACCAAAACGGGCTCTTTTTGAGCAAGACCGGCCTTCATGGGGAATTCAGTTGAAGGCATATGCAATGTTTCTTTGAGTTCCATAACGTGACTCCTACAAATATAAAACGCCAGGCCACAAGGACGCTGGCGCGCGGTACCACCTTGTTTCCTTGCTTTAGCGCAAGGCTCTTTGGATTGTCTCTTAACCCGAGATGCTGGATCCCCCTACATATCGAAGGATGGGCTTGGAAGTGATGTCCGAAGGGATTTTGCCTTTTCTCAGCTTCAGCAAGGCTCTCTGTTAGCTTTCCTTCGGCGCGTCTTCGTCATCGCCAGCGTAAATATACAAGATTCGTTCTTAAAAGTCATTAATTGGTTGCGATCGGAATCAGCCCTTGAAGCAACGCCATTCAATACTTCCCCATTGCCTCAAATGTTGGTGCAAACACTTTGTTACCATGCACGCATATACATATCGTGAGGTACCCTTATGGCGCGTAAAAGAATATTTGGCATCGCCTTATTGTCTCTTTGCTTGGCTGCATGCAACGGAGGCGGCAGTACAGAGCCTGCCCTATCCTCCTCTTCTCAGGGATCGTCACAAAGCCAAGATTCATCTCAATTATCAAGCGACGCTTCTTCTTCAAGCTCAGCGAGTGAATCCTCGTCTGGAGAGCCCGCTTCGCAGGAATCATCTCATAGCCAACATTCGTCTGAGGCATCGAGCGATGCTTCGTCTTCTAGTTCAACCAGCGAGCATTCTTCGGAGAAAGTCGGAACATCAGAAATTCCAAGTGACGTTTCAACTTCATCCACTGCGAGCGAATATTCATCGGATCAGTTTTCCGAAGAAAGCAGTCTGCCTTCATCCACTGCGAGTGAATATTCATCGGAACAGTCTTCCGAAGAAAGCAGTCTACCATCGTCCAGTTCAGAGGAGATTCTCTACACCATTACCTGGTTGAACTATGACGGGAACGTTTTGGAAATCGATGAGGACGTTCCTTTTGGGACAACGCCTACATACGATGGATTCACACCCACGAGACCTGCAGATGCGCAATACTCATACACATTCGCAGGTTGGACACCTGAGATAGTCGCGGTCAATGGCAATGCAGCTTACACCGCCAGATATACGGATAACCTCGAAAAGGCAAAAATAGTATTCGATTTAAACGGCGGCACCTCGGAAAGTGCCATCGAATATAAATTGTGTGATTCGATTCGTGCCAGCGACTTCTTCTTCGACGTTGAAAAAGAGGGTTATAACTTCCGAGGCTGGTCCTTTAAGAAAACGAAAGTATTTGATCAATATGGAAAACAGATGTCCGAACCACCGATTGAGGAAACGATGGTTTTCAAGGCGGACTTTGCCCAAGACGTTTGCCTGACCATCAGCATCAATATTCCAGGTGCTGGCACCGTCACGGGCGAAGGGACATACCCCTTCAACTCCAACGTCGACGTCAGCGCTGTCGTGAAGCAAGGTTACTCTTTCGTAGGATGGTTCTACGATGGGGTTTTATTGTCGTCTCAAGAAACCTACAAATACGTGATGTGGGACAAGGACATCATCCTCGAGGCCCGTTTTTCTATTAAATCGTTCCCTCTTACAGTTAGGAGCGCTCAGCCGGAATTGGGTTTGGTGATGATTAAAGGCGACATTGTGTATGCCGAATCCTCCACAAAAGACATCAAATACCTAAGCGACGTCACCGTCGCAGCGTATACCAGTACGGAGACTTATCGATTCCTTGGATGGTACGACTCCGAGAACGAGCTATTGTCCACAAACGCGGTGTACACCTTTCCCATGACGAACTATGCCTTAGATTTATACGCAAAATGGGATTCGCCATCGTACGAAGTCTCGGTTCAATACGAATCTAAAATGGGGAGCATCGATGGAGGCGGGGATTATCCATATTACTCAACGGTCGATTTGAGCGCCGCCCCGAATGAAGGCTATCGTTTCGTCGGCTTCTATGATGAAGACGGTGAACTGATTACCGAAGATGACACCTATTCATTCACGATGCCCCTTAACGACTGCAACTTTACTGCACGCTTTGAAGCGATCGTCTATTCAATCTCATATGATCTTAACGGCGGTTCTTTATCCGCTGAAAACCCGACGGAATTTACGATTGAAGATAAAGTTACTCTTAATAGTCCAACCAAAGAACATAAGATTTTCATCGGGTGGGACGATGGTAACGGAAATCTCTTCAATGGTTCGTTTGAAGGACTCGTCGGCGATCTAAATCTGCGCGCAGAGTGGGAAGAAATCTATCATGACATAGCCTTAGATTATGGGGATGCCAAACCCGTTGTTACATACATTACGGTTCATGAAGGATTTCCTTACGAATTACCGATTCCAGAGTCTCTAGGATATCGATTTGTGGGGTGGTATGCAGGCGAAACGCTCGTCGCGAACTCCGGAATCTGGGACTATGATTTCAAATCGCTTAAGGCAATATGGATCCACGAATTCACAGTTGTAGATGGCAAGTTATCAATTATTGACAAAAATATCGAATCTATCGTTATTCCTGACGGCATTAGTGCCATCAATGACAGCACGTTCGAAGGGTGCGATAAACTTTCATCCGTTTCGTTGCCACCAACCATCACTAAGATTGGAGCCAATGCTTTCAAGGGATGCGAAGCTCTCAAAGAGATTTCAATTCCTTCCAGCCTAACTTCCATCGAATCTAGTGCGTTTCAAGACTGCACATCGTTAGCCTCAATCATCATTCCAAAAGGTGTCACCAGCGTCGGGGGCTCTGCGTTCAAGGGCTGCAAATTACTGACATCTGTCGTACTTCCTGAGGGGGTGACGAGCATCGGTGACTTTGTGTTCGAAGGGTGCACGTCGCTTACATCGATAACGATTCCCGATAGCGTCACTAGCATCGGGGGCAGTGCGTTTAGCGGCTGCTCTTCGGTTGCGTCGATCACGATCCCAGAAGGGGTCACAAGCATCGGGGATTCTGCGTTCAAGGGCTGTTCTTCGGTTTCGTCGATCACAATCCCGAAGGGGGTCACGAGCATTGGTGAATACACGTTCTTTGGTTGCACGTCGCTTACATCGATAACGATTCCCGAGACCGTCACTAGCATCGAGGACTATGCGTTCTCTGGTTGCACGTCGCTTACATCGATCGCGATCCCGAAGGGGGTCACGAGTATCGATAACTCGGCGTTCTATGGTTGCAAGTCTCTTAAATCGATAACGATTCCCGAGACCGTCACTAGCATCGAGGACTATGCGTTCTCTGGTTGCACGTCGCTTACATCGATCGCGATCCCGAAGGGGGTCACGAGTATCGATAACTCGGCGTTCTATGGTTGCAAGTCTCTTAAATCGATAACGATTCCTGAAAGCGTCACGAGCATCAGTGAATGGGCGTTCTATCGTTGCACGTCGCTTAAATCGATAACGATTCCGGAAAGCGTCAGGAGTATTGGTGAATACACGTTCTTTGGTTGCACGTCGCTTACATCGATAACGATTCCGGAAAGCGTCAGGAGTATCGGTAACTCGGGGTTCTCTGGTTGCACGTCGCTTACATCGATCGCGATCCCAAAGGGGGTCACGAGTATTGGTGAGCGCACGTTCCAAGGTTGCACGTTGCTTACATCGATAACGATTCCCGAGACCGTCACCAGCATCGGGGGCTATGCGTTCTCTGGTTGCACGTCGCTTACATCGATCGCGATCCCGAAGGGGGTCACGAGTATTGGTGAAGAGGCGTTCTCTGGTTGCGCGTCGCTTACATCGATCGCGATCCCAAAGGGGGTCACGAGCATTGGTGAATACACGTTCTTTGGTTGCACGTCGCTTACATCGATAACGATTCCCGAGACCGTCACCAGCATCGGGGGCTATGCGTTCAAGGGCTGCTCTTCGTTGGCGTCGATCACGATCCCGGAAGGGGTCGCAAGCATCGGGGACTATGCGTTCAGGGGCTGCTCCTCACTGGTCTCGATCACGATTCCGGAAGGGGTTACAAGCATCGGGAACTATGCGTTCAAGGGCTGCTCCTCGCTGGTCTCGATCACGATCCCGGAAAGCGTCAGGAGCATCCGGGACTATGCGTTCGAAGGATGCTCCTCGCTGACAATATACTGCGTTGCGAAAACGAAGCCTGTTGGTTGGAAAGACGGCTGGAATGCCAAACGCCCCGTCGTTTGGGGATATAACCCTGACTAATAAAGAAAACCGAAAACTATCGAACACCTAAACGGTTCATTTAGAAAGGAATCATCATGCTTTATACAATTTTGACTAGAAAGCCTTACGGATATACCAAAATACATCCCTCGCTTGCTGTTATTCGCCACTACCTCAATCATATCGGACGGGATGACCTTTTGCTTTGTCTGCCTGGATATATGAGCAAAAAACCAAAAACCTTACAAGCGTTCGCGAATCAATTTCCGCTAGATGAAAATGTTCACGGAAACTGTAATGTGCATCGATGCGTGTTTTTGGCGGGAATGAACGGTTACCAATATGTTAGTGGCACCGCGCCTACCACCATCTGCAACTATCTGAACCAATATCTCTACCAGAACAATATCGCTTCCGCAAGCGAATACCGTCTCGACCATTCCAAAGTGATCCTATTCCTAGATGAACCGTATTTGCCAACAACACCTCTGAGGAATGGCGAGCATTTATCGTTGGAACTGATTAAGGATGCGATTGCCGACAAAAGAATAATGGTCAATGCCGCTTTTATCGGCTCATCCAATCTTTCTCATAACACGTTAACGAAGGTACCCCCGAGCGGCAAAGGTGAGACGGATGTGTTTTTGATTTCGAGCCGTGTAGCAGACGATCAGCTCATTGCAAATGCGTTTGCTATCCGTGAAATGGACGATGGTTCGTATCGCGATGACGTTATAGACAAAGGGGTGATTTCTATTTCAAAGGAATTCATAAGTGGATTTGATCACGACCTTAACGAATTCGCCACCAAGCTGTTGAATTCGGCTAATTGATTTCGCGGCTTACAACCAACTTGCGTAAACAAACCCAAACTCAATCGTCATATCCTCGCGTACAAAAAAGTATCGTCCCCCCGTATAGCCCTCGACCCAGCGGATCCAAGTATGCCCGTTTTCGCAATCACCCGGTTCCCAGATCAAGTAATCGTCCTCGGGTTTGTTTTTTTCGTACTCGGCGACGTTTTCCCACCATAAATCTACGGTCCCTTCGGGAAGATCCAACTGTGGGTGAATTTGACAAGAAGCGCCTTCAAGATTTGCACCTTCGTTGAATTGGCAAGGGAAGGAATAAAAGTATCTATCAGCTTTCGCATAAGGTTTGCCGTTAGGAAGCCTGAGAATGACGCGGCCCGACCATCTGAGTTCGGATTCTTCGCTGGTGGAAGAAGCGGAATATTCCCATAAACCCCAACTCGATTCGGAAGACGCGGCCTCCGACGTGGGTTCTTCTTGCGATGGAAGAGACTCGTTGTTCTCTATTGGATCCGACGAAACCAAAGCATCGGAATAGAGACTCGATGGCTCGTTGCTTGGAACCGGGGTCATTTTAGGCTTTACGGCGAAATAGATTCCAGCCCCGCCCCCTCCAACTGCAATCGCACCGGCACCAACCAGAATAAGAACGCGGGACAATGGGATATGCGGACGGCTCTTTGCAGTAACAAAGAACGAATTAAAGTCATTATGAGTCAGTTCCGTGAGGCTCTCGACATATTGGAAGCTCGGGGTCCTTTGGCCGTTTTCATAGTTCCTTACGGTGCGCTCGGATATTCCCATCGCGTTTGCGACATCCATGCGCGACATGCCACTTTTTTCACGCGCGTTTTGAAGATTGCCGGCTATTTGTTTCTCGTCAAGGTCTTTAGCGGGAGTCTTTGCTTTTTTCGGCATTTCACGCGAATACAAATCATTCAGTCCAATCCCTAATGCCTCCGCGATGCGTTTTGCGGTATCCAATGACAAAGAAGATGAATTCTTCTCGATGGAGGAGATTGCCTGAGGCGACATGAAAACCTTTTCCGCAAGCTCAGCTTGGCTAAGGCCACGTGCTTTTCGGCACTGCGCGATGAAGATTCCCAAACTTTCTTTCACGTAAATATTATAAACGAAAAACTGCTTGAAAAATGCACTAATGATGGGCGTTTCCAAAATTTTTCCAACATGGAAATCATTTTTCGCTTAGCTTTGATATCTCTACTGTTGAATGAGCCCTAAAGTGAAGATGCCCTAGGGACAATCGGATCCGAAATCAAACGATTGGAGCACATTATGGGCAACCACCACACCTACATTCACTTTTCACTTGCTTTCACTTTATTGGAGCAAGGATCCTTCAAAAGAAGCGACATCATCAAGCAGGGAAACCTCTCCCGTAGCACCTTCGCGCGGGGCGTCGCAGACCTACGCTGCTATCTACAGGAATACCGTCCTTATTTGGAATTAGTTTATGATCATGCCAATCAAAGCTATTCACTTGTCGACACAAGGTCGGAAGCAATCTGGGAATAGCGGCTCCTTTATATCCATATTTATATAAGAAAAAGCGCCGCAGGTTGATGCGACGCTGATCCGATTCGTCTTATCGGTTCCCAAGTTTTCCCTTAAGGAAGTTCGGGAGAATGGAGCTCGCTGGGGATTCTTCGTCCTCCGCCTCTTCGCTTTCTTCCTTCTTCCCTTCCTCGGGTTTATCCGTGGGAGTTTCCATCGTGGGTCTACCATGATGAATCGGGGTATAGGTTGGAATCGAAGTGAAGTCGAATTCCTCGGTGAAGTCACTCGCGATGACCGAGACAAGGATCATATCGTCCAGGTTCTCGTTGATGGAGACGCCGAACTTGATGTCGATCGCGTTCCCCGCTTGTTCGATGATGCGGTTGACGCATTCTTCGGCCTCATAAAGGGAAACGTTGATGCCACAGGTGACGGCGCAGATGGCGCGCCTTGCACCCGAAATCGATGCTTCAAGCAAAGGAGAAGAGATCGCGCTTTCGGCGGCGTCGGCGGCTTTCCTAGGCCCGGTGCCAAAACCAAAGCCGATCAGTGCGATGCCCGAACCTTTCAAGGTGCTTTGGACATCGGCGAAGTCGAGGTTGATGACCGCGGGCAAAAGGATGAGGTCAGTGACGGTTTTGACCGATTGGGCCAAGACTTTGTCGGATTCCTCAAACGCTTTGGAGATGGGCTTATTGCCGCTGGCCATTAAGAGTTTGTCGTTAGAAACGATGATGATCGAGTCCACCGCTTCCTTGAGTTCGGATAAGCCCGCGACCGAATTGGCGATGCGGGTTTTACCTTCAAAGGTAAACGGACGCGTAACGATGCCAATCGTAAGGCATTTGGCTTCCTTGGCGATTTGGGCCACCACGGGCGCGGCACCGGTTCCAGTACCCCCACCCATGCCGGCGGCGATGAAGACCATGTTCGCGCCTTCGACGATCTCGCGGATGCGGTCTTTGGAAGCAAGCGCGGCTGCTTTGCCTTTTTCCGGGTCGCCCCCAGCGCCAAGACCTTTGGTGATCTCTTCGCCGATGACGATGCGGTTAGGGGCCTTAGAGGTGGCTAAGGCTTGCTTATCGGTATTCAAAACGTAAAACTCGACCGAGTCGATATGCTCGTCCATCATGCGGTTGACGGCGTTGGTGCCGGCTCCGCCGATGCCGATAACGACGATGCGGGCTACGGGTTCAAAGTTGTCGAGATCCATCGTGTCGTCCATGGTCGTTACCTCCTTTTATAATGCGTCCCCGTCGGATGATGAATCGCGTTTGCGGCGGGGGGAATTCTCTTTCTTAACCCGAGAGACACTCGGGATGCCGTGATAATTATCTTCGAGCGAGCCAACGTATTTGCCGCTGGTGAGCAATAGCCCAAGCAAGGCGGCGAATCCCGCGTCGCGGGCACCGATGCTGCGGGGAAGGGGATAGAGGGATTCGCGGTTAGGGAAGATCTTGGCCATGAATTCGTTTAGGCCAATGAGGTTGCTCGCCCCACCGGTGAAAATCACCGGCAATCCATCGAATTTGCCGCCATATCGGGCAAGCAAGGACGAGATGGCGTTGCCTAGCATCACCCCATAGGATTCGAAGTAAGTCTCGATGAGGCCGTTGAGGTTTTTCTGGTAATAGGCCCCAGTTGGGGTTTCTCCTTCCTCAGCGATAGGCAGAGGTGGCTCGTATTCCCGAAGCTTTTTGCGGTAGCCGTATTCGGTTTTGATCTTCTCCGCTTTCTCGAAGGTGCATTCGAAGGCTTGGGCGATGGCTTCGGTGAGGTCGTCGCCACCGGAATAGAAGGAAGCGGAGGAATAAGGCGAACCTTCGCCGATCAAGGACACGGTCGTTAAGCGCGCGCCCATATCGACGAGGATGTAGGTACGGGGAAGGTCGGGATAAGTCTTAAAGAGTTCGGCGATGCAATAAGTGCTGACCGAGGCTTTCTTGACGCGGTACCCCGATTGCGACACCAAGCGGTTATAGGTCCCAGAAACGCTTAAGGGAAGCGCATGGATCTTGGCGCGGATCGTAAGGGAGGTCGATTTCATCCCAAGAGGTGGATTTGCAAAGCGCTGGCTGTTATCCAAGACGAATTCGTCGGGGATGATGTCGACGATCTCATTGCCCCCGGGGATGATTTCCTTTTTGACGAGGGAGATGACGTTGCTGATGTCGATCTTGGCGATTTCGTTGGTCGGGGAGACGACGTTGGTGGTCTTATCCGATTCGTAGACCACTAAGCCTAAGGAAGGCAAGACCAGGCAGATCTCCGAAATGGAAATGCGCAAATGGGCCGAGTCGTCGGAAAGGTTATGGAGTTCGGCAAGGCAGCGGATGAGTTCGTTCGGATCGGTGATCGAGCCGTTGCGGATGAGTCCTGGAACGGGTTTGGAGGTGCGGTATAAGACGACGGGCTTCCCATCGAGTTCATACCCGATCAACACCTTGACCGCGTCCGAGGATATTTCAAAACATGCCGTGAGCTTTTCCATTTCGCGTATATTTTAATATACGGAGGGACATATTGGTACAAAAAAGCGGAGGAAAGTTAGTAGTTTTTTGGGCGCGCCTTATCAACGCCTTTTAGCCTAAATAAAAGCAAAAGAAAACCCTTAGGGAGGGAGTCCTAAGGGTTCAGGGAAAAGAGGCTATTTTTCGGCCGAATCTTCACTACTAATCGAGGAAGTTTCTTCGATTACATGGGAAGTTTCTTCCGCCCTGGCCTCGGCGGAGGAGACTTCGACGAGGATGAAGATCGGGGCGATGAGAAGGGCTAAGGAGAATAGCGAAATCATGGTGCCTTTGATGGCCTTGGTGAGCCGATAAAAGTATTTGGGCTTGCCGTGTTTGACGAGCTTGTCTTTCATGTGATTCTCCTTTCTCGAAGCTTTTGGTTTTTCCTATCGCATCGCTTCGTTAACGCGTCTAGGGAATTGTCTGTTAAGACAAGAGGATTAAGGATGAGAAGATCGGCTCATGGCGATGATCTCTTCATGACGGAGGGAGAGAACGTGTCCTCTCCCCTCCATGGCAGTCGGCTCATGGAACCGTCGCTTCTAGCGTCGGTCGTCGAGGGACATGAAGGCGATCACCGGGAGCCTGTCATCGGATGTGGGTTTTTCGAAGCGCTTAGTTTTTCACGAGGACGCGCAGCTTCGAGGACGCGCTTCGTGGATTGTCCATCAGTTCTTGCTCACTTGGGGCAATCGGTTTATGGGTGAGAAGATGGAAGGCTGGGGCGATGATCTCTTCAGGACGGAGGGAGAGACCGTGTCTGCTCCCCTCCATGGCGGTCAGCTCATGGAACCGTCGCTTGACGCGTCGGTCGTCGAGGGACATGAAGGTGATCACCGCGAGTCTGCCATCAGGTTTCAGTAACATCGGCGCATCAGCTAAGAGCTGATCTAGTGCCTTTGCCTCGCCGTTGACCTCGATGCGTAGCGCCTGGAAGGTCTGCTTGGCGGGATGGCCTTTCTTGGCCAGAGTCTTGGGTGATTTGGCGGACTTGATGATGTCCACCAGTTCGAAGGTCGTTTCAATCGGTTTGATTTCCCGGGCCTTCAGGATGCGGGAGACGATCGCTTTCGCGTCGCGTTCTTCCCCATATTCGGTGAGGACTTGGTAGAGTCGCTTTCCTTCATAGCCGTTGACTACGTCATAGGCCGAGAAGGGGGAAGTGACGTCCATCCTCATGTCTAAGGGGCCGTCATAGCGGTAGGAGAATCCCCTACTGCCATCGTCGAATTGGGGTGAGGAGACGCCAAGGTCGGCGAGGATGCCATCGACTTGGGTCACCCCGCGTTTGCTTAGTTCTTCACGAATCGCGGCAAACGAGGAATGGATGAGGGTGAACGAATCGGAGATGGCGGAGAGTTTAACCTTGCTCTCCTCTAACGCCGTTTCGTCGAGGTCGAAGCCATAGAGGTGGCCGCTTACCAGTTTGCTAAGGATCGCGCTGGAGTGGCCTGCTCTACCTAACGTCGCATCGACGTAGATGCCGTTAGGCTTGATGGCGAGGGCTTCGATGGTCTCGCCAAACAACACCGGGATGTGGGAGCCCATTAGGAACGACTCCGAGATGGGGTGTCGTAGGCGTAACCGTTGGCAAGCATGTATCTTGCGTAAGCGGCCTTGTCCCAGACCTCGAGGTGATCGAACACCCCGATCAAGGTGATTTCTTCCTCGATGCCATAGTCTTCGAGCAATTGCTTACCAAGCAACACACGACCGGCGGCATCGATCTTGGTGGGATGGGCGCTGGCAGCGGCCATACGGATCTTAGCGCGTTCCATCGGGTCCTCGAAGTCCATCGCCATATACTTACGCATCAGGTCCTGGAATCCGTCCTCGTCATAGATGGCGAGGCATCCTTCGTGGCCGCGGAGGACGTACACCTGAGCGCCGAAGCTCTCGGAGAAACGGGAAGGGATGAGTAACCTGCCCTTAACGTCGAGATTTCGGTGATATGTTCCGGTGTAGATCGTTTTTCCCACTTTTTACCACCTTGCACAATAAATATAACCCGAGGTTTTTTCTCGGGCAATACTCTTTTTGAAAGAAATGAGAATTCCTGAAGGAATATTCCTGCGAAAATCCTGGAGTTTCAGCCAAATTGTTCATTCAATGAATTGCGCGCATCAAATGCCGCTGCTTCTCTTCTCGCCACTAGCTCGAGCAGTGCAAAATTTTCTACTTTGAGCGTTCGCCCTATTCATGAAAGCATCGACCGAGGCTACACTTTGGTGGGTATCCCACAGGAGGCATCGCTTATGTCCAAGGCCATTCTCACTTATGACGCGAAGATCGATTCAAAAAAGAGAATCACTTTAAGGGGTGCCAAATACGAATATTACAACGTCCAGGAACGCGAAGACGGCACTGTTTTGCTTTCCCCGCGTGTTTTGGTGTCCCCTTTTGAGATTTCAGAAAACACCCTAAACACCATGGATCAATCGGTGGCAAATTTCAAAGAAGGAAAGGCCTCCAAACCTATAAAGCATTAATATGAGGTTTTCCATTGTTATAGGGTCCCAGACATGCTTTCTTTTCGGGAAGCCCTTGAAGCAAACGCCAAACTAGGTAAAGCGTCATGGTCGACGTGAATGTCTACAATCATCTCGCCACCAAAGAGAAAGCCAGGGCGATGATCGAAGAGATGTTCCCGAAAGTTCCGAGAGCATAATGTCATAATTTGTTATAAAAATATGAGGTGCCGAAAATGAAACGAAAACAAAAGGCAGAGATGATCGGTCGGGCAAAGACGATCGGACTATTCGTGGGCGGAGGCGTCGGCGTCGTTCTCGTGGTCATGGCCATATTCGCCATCGTCAGCGCGGTGAATAACAAACAGCAGCAGGATAGGCTCCCCCACTTTTATTTGGTGCAGGAGACCGTGGCTGGCGAATGCACTAAGGTCGGAGACGATAACTACGACATCCGTTTCTCCGGCATCGCGAAGAACGGTGGCGAGATGAAGGGCAAGGCGAAAGTCACCGCAGAGGTGTTCCTATCAAGTTCGCAAAGCCTTTCGTTTTATTACGAGAGCGGAATCGTCATGGGAGGCGGAAGCTTCACCTACGAGATTGTCGGGAATGTCGAGCAAGTGCCAGAACGTTACACCATCACATTTACAACGATTGCTTATGCGTAACAACCCATGCTAACTCTAGGTTAGCGATGTGATTGTTCATCCATTGCGATTCTCCGTGGCCACCGCTTCTCGTGCGGTGGTTTTTCATTGCGTTGCCATAACTCCCCAAGGACGATACGATGAAGGTGAAGTCTTGAAGACCAAAGAGAGCACTAAGTTAATAAGCCCGAAGCGGCACCAGTCGCGCTGGCGTGATGGTGTAGTTCACCCAACGGATCCATAAAGGCTCTCCTTTCTCGCTGCGAGAAACCAATCTGCAAAGGCTGACTTTTTGCGTTGACGAAAACTTAACCGGATTATTTATTCCCTTTCCGAAAGATTTGTCCGAAATTTGTACGAACGCTATTTTCGAGGAAAAACCGCCGAATTTCTTCGACGGCATCTCACTGTTTGGTGGCTGATGGAGAGTCGACCCATCGACATCCCGGTTTGAACACGCATGAAATCGATGAGCTTTCCGCTCGATATGGTATTAAGGCGTTTCGGTTCTACTGCGAGAATCGAAATCCCCGGGCTATGAGAATTTACTGGGTCTACGGCCCGAAGAAGGACTACATCACAATCATTGGACTCGAATCTCATCCTAACGACGCCAAAAATAACGCCTATAAAAAAGTGGCTCTGTTAGACATATCTACTGATGGGCATCATCTGTGAAGATCCCGCAATGCCATTCGCCGCACGTTTGACATAAGCCGACGGGCACGGCTTTTCTCAGCGCCTCCTGGCAGAGGATGACAGATTTCTCCCTCGGGACCGCGGACAGCTCTGCCTCCGGATTGTCGAGGCACTCCTTCGCATACGAAAGTTTTCTTTTCGCCCCCTATGTCAACGGGAGGGCTGAGGGTTTACACAATCTTTTGGACAATCCCAAACTATTTGACGCAGAACAACATGTAATAAGGAAGATATGTCAAATTATCGCCATGCTTCAAATTCAAGATATCGACAATGTATTTTTCACCGATTTTCTTCTTGAATTTTTCTCTGAATCGCTCCAGCGACACTTTGTTCGAAACGTTCCTCGATTTGACTTCAAACGGTATGGTTTTGCCCCCCTTATAGATGAGGAAATCGATTTCATATTTCTTTGATAAGCCGTCGTCATCTTCTTCCCAGGAATAGTAATAGGGCTCAAAGCCATTCGAGACAAGAATCTGCGCCGATACGTTTTCGAAAAGCATTCCCAAATTCGTTTTTAATTTGTCGAATACGAGGCGCTGATAAATATCTTGCGCGTCATCCATGGTATTTGGATAAACCAATGAGGTGAATAATCCGACGTCATTAAAGTACAATTTGAACGATCCTTCGTCTTTCGTCAAAGCATATCCCCCGCTAGGATCGGTGCATTTGTAAACCGCTATCGCCATCTTGGATTCAAGCAGCTTTTCCATCGTGTTTTTAAACAGGACCGAATCCGCTCTTTCATCGGTTGAGGAAACGATGAATCTCGTGGAATGCTTCGATAGCATCGACGGCATTTGCTTCCAGACTAAATGCGTAATGGTTTTAAACCGATTATCGATCTTCCTTAGGTCTTCTTCGTAAAGTTTGATGATCTTTTTCTTTTCTTTGTCAACGGCATAGAAATCGTGCGTCGATAAATAGGTATCGACGACTTTGGGCATTCCGCCTACGGCAAGGTAGGTTCTGAAATTCCTCATCAGAAGATTATGCGTTTTGCCATCATATGCCGATTGGCTTGAAAAATGCGCCTTAATCGATTCGGATTCGAATTCATAGCCCAAAGCCCATAAGAATTCTTCATAATCCATGGGGTGCATTTGAAGCGTTTCTTCTTCCGAAGGTATTAGGATATCGGCCGTGTTTTCCTTAATCGAGACCAAAGAGCCGGTTTCCAAATAATAATACCGTTTATCCTCGACAAGGCTTTTGATCGCTTGCCTTGCTTTTGGGCAGAACTGGATTTCATCCAAGATAATCAAGCTTCCTCTTGGCAAAGGGCTCATGCCTAGGGATAAAAACAATTTTTCGAAGAATCTATCCATGTCGCTTACATCGATAAAAGCCTTCTTCACATCGTCTGATACCTTCGAAAAATCGATGGTTTTAAATGAAGGGAAGAGATTTTTTCCAAACTCTTCCGCGATGCTTGTCTTGCCAATTCGTCTAGCGCCTTCTATAAGAAGAGCCGATTCGCCCTTGGATTCTTCTTTCCATTTTAATAGTTGATTATAGATTTTCCTTTTGAACATGTTTTCAAGTCCTTAATGAAATAATATGGATAATCACGGATAAATCAAAGGGTTATTTGCAAAAAGTTAGATGTCGGAAAGGCCTAAATTTGCAAAAAGTTAGGTATGTGGAATGGCCAAATTTGCAAAAAGTTAGATGTCGGTCGCAACAATTCTTGATGCCGTCTGTCCTAACTGCATAACAGAGCCAAAAAAGTTCGTCTATCGCAATTAGGCTCGGTCGAAGATGAACCTTTCTTTTCTTATTCAAAAAGTGATTTCTTCGAGTATTTTACGGGTTGATTCGTTGTTTTTCGCTTTGCGAAGCTTTTCGATGATCTTGGGATAATCCGCGGCTAAACTCTCTTCTTCGACGTAGATTCGATGGTTCGACGTCGCCTTTTGCCTGCCGCGGTCATACGGGGCGTCTTTAGGAGAAGACTCGCCATGACGAAGCCCCGTGACGACGATTTCGATGTCTTTATGAGGAATGTAGCCCGCCTGGCGAATAAGGGATTCCGCCAAGGTGATGATGGCCGTGGATTTCCCGGCTTCGAGGTCATAGATCGTCGCATCCCCTTCCAAGGTCGCCGCTTCCAAAATCAAGCCGACGCAATCTTCCAGGGTGAAGAAGTAACGCGCGGCGTCTTCGCTGGTGACGGTGACGGGTCCCCCCTCTTCGATCTGTTTGGTGAACAAAGGCACGACCGAGCCTTTGGAAGCGAGGACGTTGCCAAAGCGGATCGCGTGGAACTTCGTGACGCCTTTCCCTTCATAGTAGGCGCAGGCGATTTCCCCGATGCGCTTGGTTTTGGACATCACTCCTTCGGGGTGGATGGTCTTATCGGTGGAAAGATAGAACACTTCCTTCACCGCGTATTCTATGGCTAGGCGAAACAAGGAATCCGTCGCGTGGACATTGACGCGCACGGCCATTAAGGGATGGTCTTGGGCCAAAGGAACGTGTTTCACCGCGGCGGTATGGAAGACGTAATCGGGGCGATAACGCTCCAAGGCTTCTTTTAGAAGCGGCTCATCCGCAAGGTCGGATAAGACGACGGAGACGCTGCTCGGGAGATTCTGGTTTCGGATTAAGTCGCGGCTTCTTGAGGCCACGTCCGACACGCCGTTTTCATATTGGTCCAATAAGACGAGGTGCTTCGCGCCCAAACGTAATAACTCCAAGGAAAGCGCCCCGCCGATCGAGCCACCGCCGCCGGTGATCAAGATGGTCTTGCCCGCGAATTTGGAAGCGACGTGATCTTGATGGAATTCAAAGCGAGGACGGCCAAGCAAATCGCGGTAACTGATGTCCACCACGCGGGATTCGTTGACCTTATCGAGATCGGTTAAGGCCGGGACCTTGCGTAAACGCACGTCAAGATCGGACAGCGCTTCGACGATTTGGGCATAACGCTCTGGCTTTAAGGAAGGGATGGCCAAGATGATTTCATCGACCTTCAAGGAAAGCGCCGTTTCGCGGGCTTTATCCAAAGGGCCAAGTACCTTGATGCCCCCGATGGTCGTCCCCCACTTATTGGGGTCATCGTCGAGGCAGGCGACGAAAAGCCTACCGGCATTGAGGTTGGTACGCGCATCATCGACCAAAATCTTCGCCGCGTCCCCCGCACCTAAAAGAAGGCAACGAGTTCCTTTTTTGCGGGTGCGAAGCCGGGCGAGGACGCTTCGATAAACGCGCGGGGCGAAGCGGATGGTCACCGTCAGGAAGATATGGACGAAGACCATCAGCAAGAAGACACGCCAATTAAGTACCCAAGGCACTTGGTAGGCGGGGATGTTCTGGAAGATGAATAGACTCGCGTAGAAGACGACGTCCACCAAGGTGGTCACCGCCATGATCTTGAGGCTTTCGAATAAGCCGATGCGGCTCATCCCAATGCGGTAGAAGCCACATAAAGCCAAGATCAAAGGCATCACGAAGGCCCACACTAAGCCAACGTATACGAGCGCGACATAGCTGTAATTGAAGATCTCGTTGCCTAGGCTTGCCCAACACGAGAATAGGAAAAGGACCATCGTCAGCACCGCATCGATGCCCACGAGCAAGACGTAACGCAAGATCCGCTGGGTCCTTCCGGTCATATCAGTCCTCGAATTTATAATCCTTTAACGCGTCGAAGGGAGAGGATTTCTCCTCTTCCATCAAGTCGTCTTCGCTATAAACCGTATAGCCTTCGCCGGAGCGAGGCAATGGCGAGCCTCCTTTGCGGGGGCACATCGGTAGCTGCGTATGGATCAAGCAATAGATGAGTTCGTCGAGTTCGATGACGTTTCCTTCGAACAAGTACCCTTCCGCGTCTTCCTCAGGCGAAGTGGGTAATCCGCAATCGTCCTCGAAGTCGAAGCACTCTTCAAATGGCTCGCAGGTGCGGGCGTCGCTAAGCGTTGCCACACAATGCACTTTGGCCGCGCAGCGAAGCCCTTCGTCGGAAAGGTAGAATTCCCCCGAAGCATGGACCTCTTTTAGTCCTAGAAGCGGATAAGCAGGTCCATAGTCGCGCATCGAAAAGTCGATGTCTTCGTCAAAGGCGATCGGCTTTGCGGGAGTGACGAGGTTACGATGGATCTTCATTGACGGATCTTCGCTCCGAACTTGACGCTTAAGGCATCTAAGGCCTTCTTGGTCGCGGCGGCTACCTCGGCTTCGGATAAGGTATGTTCCTCATCTAAAAGGGTTAAACGGATGGCTAAGGAAATATAACCTTCTTCCACTCCTTCGCCGCGATATAAGTCGAACGCTTCCACCGCGCGGATGATGCTTGATGCGCGCAAGGCTTCGCGGCGGAGCGATTCATAGCTCACGCCCTGAGGGACTAGTAGCGCAAGGTCGCGGGTGACGCTAGGGAAGCGCGGAGGCGTTGTCGCGACGATGGGACTCACCTTGGTATCAAGGAGCATATCGAGGTCAAGTTCTAAGACGACCGCGGACTTTAAGTCATAGTCTTTCGCGGCATTAGGATGCAAGACGCCGAAATAGCCGAGTAAGTTCTTGCCTAAACGGATCTCCGCCGTCTGATATGGATGGAGTTCTTTTCCGCCTAAGGACCAAGGTTCCAAGCGGTAACGCATCTCGTTTAATCCATAGGATTCTAGAAGCGAACTCACGATGCCCTTCATGTCGAAGAAATCATAGGAAGCGACGCTTTGTCCTAGACGCGTCGGCTTATCGCCATATAAGACGATGCCCAAATGACGGCCTTTACGGGATTTGGAATCGATGTCGCTGACTTCGAAGAAAGCGCCCGATTTGCTCTGACGGTTGGCGTTGAACGTGGCCACGAGCAACAAGGAATGGAGGAGGTTGGTGCGCACCACTTCGCGCTCAACGGTCATCGGATTGGTGAGGACATAAGGCTCGCCTTTTTCTAGATAAGCGAACTTCTTCGCCTCTTCTTTGCTGACAAGGGTATAGGTCACCACTTCGTCTAGGCCTAGATAGGTCAGGTGGCGACGGATGTCGCGCTCACTGACTTGCTTCGGGGTGAGTCCGGTAAGGGCTAAATCGACGCGAGGTAAGACACTGGGCACGTTTTCATAGCCAAGAAGACGGATGACCTCTTCGGCCAAATCGGCCTTGCCATCGATATCGATGCGATAACTTGGGACAAGGACGTTCCAATGGCTTCCTTCTTCTTTGCAGACAAAGCCAACGCGGTTAAGCGTCCTCACGATGAGGTCTTTCGAGAAAGAGGTCCCCAAACGTCCGTTGATGTATTCCTCGTCCACGGCGATCTTCTTCTGGCTATGGTCCATCTCATCAAAGGAAGCGACCTGCCCAAATTCCTTAGCCCCGCAATAACGTTCCAAAAGTTCGGCGACGAGGTTTTGGACTTCCTCGGCTTGATGGGGATTGATGCCCTTGCAATAACGCATCGAGGAATCGGAAGTTAAGCCAATGCGGTTGCTCGTGTGACGGATCGGCGCCCCAAAGAAATAGGCGGCTTCAACGATGAGGTTCTTCGTGTTTTCGTCCACCATGCATTCCTTCGCGGTCATCACACCAGCGAGGCACATCGGCTTGTCGTTCGAAGTGACGACCAAATCGCCCCTTTCGATCGGATACTCGTTGTCGTCCATGGCGAGGAAGGTTCCTTCTAGGTCATCGCGGACGATAAGCGAAGAGGCGGGTAATTTATCCGCGTCATACATATTTAACGGCTGACCGGTAAGAAGCATCGCGTAGTTGCCAATATCAACCACCGCGGAGATCGAACGGATGCCCGCGGCTTCCAAAGCGCGCTTCATGAATTCGGGCGCTTGCTTGTTTTCGATGCCATGGACCACGCGTCCGGTGAATAAGGGGCAGCCTTTCGCATTCGAACCCACTTCCACGGGTAAGGAAACCGTCTTCGGAGCCTTTGGCTCTTCCAAGGTGACGGGACGTTCCAACAAGGCGCCGACTTCGCGGGCGATGTTGTTCCACGCATATAAATCGGGGCGATTCGGTAATACCGAAACCTCGAGGATCGTGTCATCTAGGCCTAAATAGCCTAAGACATCGCTTTCCCCTACGGGGGCGTCCAAAGGTAGTTCCTCGATGCCAGCTTTTTGGTAATCGGTCAAGAATTTTGGATCGACGCCAAGTTCGAGCAAGCTGCAGCACATGCCATCGCTTTCCACCCCACGGATCGTGGATGGTTTGATCTCCACTTGGGGAAGTTTGGCTCCGGTTCTAGCGACGATGACTTTGAGTCCCTTACGGGCATTGGGCGCGCCGCAGACGATTTGATGGATGCCAAAAGGCCCTTCGTCGACGGATAAGACATGAAGGTGGTCGGAATCCGGATGGTTCGTGCAAGAAAGGATCTCGCCGATGACGAGGTTCGTCCCACTTGCAAGGCGGGAAAGCCCTTCTACTTCCGCACCGGCGAAGGTGAGTTTATTCGCGACTTCCTCGGGGGTGAAGCCCGATAAGTCCACATGCTGACTAAGCCATTTATAGGAAACGTTCATGGATTACTCCTTTCTTACTTCGCGGGGAAGCTCTTCAGGAAACGGAAATCGTTTTGGTAGAAGCGACGGATGTCCGTGATGTGGTAACGAAGCATCGCCACGCGTTCCACGCCCACGCCAAAGGCGAAGCCGCTATAGATTTCCGGGTCATAGCCACAGGCCTCAAGGACGCGGGGATTGACCATGCCCGCGCCAAGGATTTCGATCCAGCCCGTGCCTTTGCACATGGGGCAGCCTTTGCCCCCGCAGTTAAAGCAGGAGACATCGACTTCCACCGAAGGCTCGGTGAAGGGGAAATAGGAAGAGCGGAGGCGGATCTCCCTCTTTTGTCCGAACATCTTCTTCGCGAAGAGCTCTAACGTCGCCTTAAGATGGGCGATGGAGATGCCTTTGTCCACCACCAAACCCTCGATTTGGGCGAATTGATGGGAATGGGTCATGTCGTCGTCGTCGCGGCGATACGCTTTTCCCGGGGCGATCATGCGGATAGGACGCTTTTCCTCCATCTCGGACATCTTGTGCGCTTGGGCGGCCGAAGTCTGGGTGCGTAAGAGGTAGTCATCCCCGAAATAGAACGTATCCTGCATATCGCGGGAAGGATGGTCCTTGGGAACGTTGAGGAGCTCGAAGTTGAAACGGTCGGTTTCCACGTCGCGCCCTTCGCATACCTCATATCCCATCTCCAAGAAGATATCGGTCACTTCGTCGATGATGAGACGGTAGGGATTGATATGCCCTACTCCTAGGGGAGAGCCAGGCAAGGTGATGTCGATGCGCTCGGCCTCGAGTTTCTTCTCCAAAGCCTTCGCGCCGAAATCGGCCTTTTTCTCTTCGTAAGCGGCGCTTACCTCATTACGGGTCGCGTTGACTTCCTGTCCAAAGGCGGATTTGTCTTGTACCTCACGCATATGCACCATTAAGCCCGGGATCGAACCCTTCTTGGCTAAATAGGTGACGTAAAAGGATTCCAGTTCCTTTTCATCGGCGACCTTCTTGAGGTCTTCCAGCGCATCCACGCGCAGCTTCTTGGCTAAGGCGATATAGTCTTCCATTTCGCTCCCTCCACAAAAAAAGACGGCCGGGAACGGTCCTATGACCGCGGTGCCATCCCAGTTCGGAATACGTCGATTCCGCTTCTTATTCGCCGGTAACGACGGCTACGGGTAGGTCACCCTACCGTTCTCAGAGGTGAATTCGCGGCGCCTTAATCGGATGGTCTCACTCTTCATCCGTCCCTGTCATTCCGGCGTAACCCGTTACTACTTCTCGTCGCTGAACGCCCAAATAATAACGCCCGCGCCACGCGATTTAAAGGAGATTCGTCTCAAAGCCCGCCAAACCGAGCCGTAAGCAAAGATATGTTTGGCTCAGGAGTGTGACGCAACCGAAAGCGCGCTCCCCTACTTCCCGCCCCAATAGGCTTTTCCCTTGAATCCTTTTAAACATTCCTTGGAGAATCCTTTTGGATAGCCGAACAAGGGCTTTTTATGAGCGAAGTGGGTTTCGCAAGAGCAGCCGGAGAAAGCCTGCCAGCCGATGGTGGTGACGCTGCTTGGGATGGTGATCGACTTCAGGGATTCACAGTTGGAGAAGGCGAGCAGGCCGATGGAGGTGACGCTGCTTGGGATGGTGATTGAGGTTAGGGATTTGCAGCCATAGAAGGCCTCATCAGCGATGCATTCGACACCGTCGGGGATGACGATGGAGGTCAGGGATTTGCAGTCGGAGAAGGCATTCTTGCCGGTGGAGGTGACGCTGCTTGGGATGGTGATAGAGGTTAGGCGGGAGCAGCCGGAGAAGGCCCGCCAGCCGATGGAGGTGACGCTCTCCGGGATGGTGATAGAGGTTAGTGAGGAGCAGCTGGAGAAGGCACTCTCGCCGAGGGAGGTGACGCTGCTTGGGATGGCCGTATTTACGCAGCCCCGTAAAAGGGCGTTCGTTTCTGTCTCGATGATCGCGTTGCAACCGCCCCGGCTATCGAATTTAGGGTTGGACGGATCGACCTTTATCGACTCAAGGGAGGAGCAGTCGCGGAAGGCACATTCACCGATGGTGGTGACGCTCTTAGGAATGGTGATCGACTTAAGAGAGGAACAGCTGGAGAAGGCCCACTTGCCGATTTCGGTGACGCTCTCCGGAATGGTGATAGAGGTTAGGGAAGAGCAGCCGGAGAAGGCAGAGTCGCCGATGGTGGTGACGCTTTTGGGAATGACCGTATTTACGCAGCCCTGTAAAAGGGCGTTCGTTTCGGTCTCGATGATCGCGTTGCAGCCCCCGCGGCTGTCGTATTTCGTGTTGTTTGGATCGACTTGGATGGAGGCCAGGGAGGCGCAGTAAGCGAAGGGGCCGTTGCCAATGTATGTGACGCCCTCGGGGATGGTGATCGAGGCTAGGGAGGAGCAGTCGTAGAAGGCATTCTTGCCGATGGAGGTGACGCTGCTCGGGATGGCAATCGAGGTCAGGGATTTGCAGCGGAAGAAGGCAGAGTCGCCAATGGAGGTGACGCTGCTCGGGATGGCAATCGAGGTTAGGGATTCGCAGCTGGAGAAGGCACGCTCGCCGATGGAGGTGACGCTCTCTGGGATGGTGATCGACTTAAGGGAGGAGCAACCGGAGAAGGCCCACTTGCTGATGGAGGTAACGGCTTTTCCTCGGTAAAGCTCGGGTATGGCCGTTCCGGTGATTTCCTTGTTCCGGCATTTCGCGACGGATGCGTTCCCGTCGGGGAGGATCTCCATATCAAAGATGGCGTCAATGCGCTTGGCCGTTTTGTCCTCTTCCTTTTTGATACGTTCGCGCTCTTTCTCCTCGGCCTCTCCGTATTCCCTTTCCGAGGTGAAAAGGTCGTCGGCGTTGTGGACGTGGGCGCGCTGCCCCTCGGACAGCCTGGAATAGGCCGCCCTGGCGGCGGCGATCCTTTCGCGGCACTCCGGGGTGGGTTCCACCTTGCCGATGGCCTTGATCGCGGCGACGGCCTCGGCCCTCTTTTTTTCCACGGCCTCCTCTTCTTGGCGCTTGCGTTCCGCCTCCGCCTCATCGTATTTCCTTTCCGCGGCGAAGAGGACGTCGGCGTTATGAACGTACGCCTTTTGTTCTATTGTCAGGGCATCGTACGCCTTCCTCGCCACGTCGATGCGGGCCTTGCACTTCGGTGAGTATTCCACGGTCCCGATGAACCTGATCACGTCGAAGACTGCCCCGGCCTCCTTTCTGTCCGCGGCCTCCTCGGCCCTCTTGCGCTTGAGCTCCTCGGCCCTCTCCATCATCGCCCCGCCGACGGGCGGCAAAGCGGAGGATCCCTTTTGGGCCTCGATCCTCCTTTTCTCGATCTCGAGTTTCTCCTTCTCTAAACGGAGGCGCTCCTCTTCGAGCTCCCTCTGGCGCTTGACCTGCTCCTCCCTCTCCTTGGCGAGACGCTCCTCGAGCTCACTCTGGCGCTTGGCCTGCTCCTCCTTGCGGGCGGCCTCTCTGGCCTCGAACTCGGCCTGGAGCTCCTTCTTGGCCCTTTCCGATGCCTCCTCGGCGATTTTCCTGGCCCTATCCCTCTCGGCGTTCTCCTCGGCGTCCAAAAGCCCGGAAACGCGCACGAGCAGGTCCTCCGCGTCCCTGCAGTGTTCCAGATGCGGGAAGGCCTCCTCGAGGCGGCGCTTGGCGAGGAAGGGGATGCGCTCGGGGTAGTCCTCGAGCAGGAACTCGACGCGCGGCTTGTCCTTCAAATCGGAGATCAGGTGCGCGAGCTCCTCGGCGACGCCTTTCCTGTGGGGGTCCCTCGATGAGTTTGAGGACAAAAACACGAACACGCGGCAGTTCTTCATCGCGCGGAAGATCGCCTCCTGGTAGTTTTCTTGGGCGCCTTTGCCGTGACGGAGGTTGCGGAAGGCCGCGAAGCAGGACAGGGCGTTCTCCTCGAACATATCCATGATCTCGATGACGCGGGGCATGTCCTCGGTGGAATAGCAGAGGAAGACGTCTCTACTGAGCGAGAGGTCGTAGACGCCGGAGTCGAGTTTGAGGGCCTCGCCCTCGATGCGGTTGAGCGCCTCGGTCTTCTGGTTCCCCTTTAGATGCCGGTCGGCGAAGTCCTTCACCGCGGCGAGGGTCCTCATGTCGAGGGAGCGGACGAGCCAGTCGACGGTTTCCTTCGCCTCCCATTCCGAGACGTTTCCGCGGGAAAGGATCCCGATGAGCTCGTGCGGGTCGGCATCATGGGAATGGAGGTAGATTCGGGCCATGAAGTCGTCGGGGCTTATGGATAGGACGGCGCCGGCGGCCTGGGTGACCGCCTGGGAACTGGGGTATTTCTCGTGGGTGGTCTCGTAGAGGCGCCGCCTGGCGTTGGAGAGTTGTTCTAACTTGAAATCGTCGAGCAGACCCTTGAGAAGGTCCGCGGCCCCTTCGGCCTGGTCGTCGCGGTAGGTCGCGCCGCAGTAGCCGCATACGTAAAGGTCGCCGCGCTTATGAAGCGCCTCGCCGCAGCATTGGCAGATAATCCGTTCCATGTAGAAAGCCCCCGATGTAGTAGAAATCGTTCAATGCGTGATTATAGCATGCGCAGGGGGAATCTCTAAGAGACGACGCCCGAAGACGGGACGTACAAAGGCCCCGATTCGGCTACAAGAATTAGTTCTTCAAAAAGAGCGCCCTAAGGCGCGCTCCCCTACTTCCCTCCCCAAAAGGCTTTTCCTTTGAATCCTTTAAGGCAGTCCTTGGAGAATCCTTCCGGATAGCCGAACAAGGGCTTTTTATGCGCGAAATGTATGTCGCAAGAGCAGTTTTCAAAGGCTTCGCCACTAATGGAGTGGACGCTTTTAGGGATAACAATCGACTTGAGGGAGGAGCAGTAAGAGAAGGCACCATGGTCGATGGAGGTGACGCTATCGGGGATGGCGATTGACTTCAGTGAGGAACATCCAGCAAAGGTCGCATAGCCTATGGAGGTGACGCTCTCTGGGATGGTGATCGACTTCAGGGAGGAACAGTCGGAGAAGGCCCTTTCGCCGATGGAGGTGACGCTGTTTGAGATGGTGATCGACTCCAGGGAGAAACAGCCATAGAAGACACCCTCGCCGATGGAGGTGACGCTACTTGGGATAGCGATTGACTTCAGGGAGGCGCAGCCGACAAAGGCAGAGTCGCCGATGGAGGTGACGCCATCCGGGATGGTTGTATTTACGCACCCCAGCAACAAGGTATTCGTTTTGGCTTCGATAATTGCATTGCAACCGCCCCGGCTATCGAATTCAGGATTGGACGGATCGACCGTGACCGACTTCAGGCCGGGGCACAAACCGAAGGCACCATCGCCGATGGAAGCGACGCTGCTTGGAATGACGATCGAAGTCAGGGAGGGACAGAAATAGAAGGCCCTTTCGCCGATGGTGGTGACGCCCTCGGGGATGGTGATAGAGGTTAGGAATTTACAGCCAGAGAAGGCACCATTACCGATGGTGGTGACGCTGCTTGGGATGGTGATCGACTTCAGGGAGGGACAGCCAGAGAAGGCACCCTCGCTGATGGAGGTGACGGCTTTTCCTCGGTAACGCTCGGGTATGGCGGCTTTGACGATTTTCTTGTCCTGGCATTTCGCGACGGACGCGTTCCCGTCGGGGAGGATCTTCATATCGAAGGTGACCTCGTAAAAATACGTTTTCCCCGCGAGCTCGTGGTACTCCTGGCTCGCCCGTTGGAGAATCTCGGCGTTATGGACGTACGCCCTCTGTTCTTTTGTCAGGGCGTCGTAAAGCCTTTGGGCCTCGTCGATGCGGGACTTGCACTGTTTCGAACATTCCACGGTCCCGATTGCCCTGATCGCGTCGTCAGCGGCCTCGGCCTTCCTTTTGTCCGAGGCCTCCTCGGCCCTCTTGCGCTTGAGCTCCTCGGCCTTTTCCATCATCGCGAGCATGGACTCCGCGTCCATCGCCCCGCCGACGGGCGAAACGGAGGATGCCTTTTGGGCCTCGAGTTTCTCCTTCTCCTTGGCGAGGCGCTCCTCGAGCTCCCTCGCCAGCTCCTCTTTTCGGGCGGCCTCCCTGGCCTCGAACTCGGCCTGGAGCTCCTTCTTGGCCTTCTCCGATGCCTCCTCTGCGAGCTTTTTCACACGATCCTTTTCGGCGTTCTCCTCGGCGTCCAAAAGGCCGGAAACGCGCACGATCAGATCATCCGGCTCGCGACAATATTCAAGGTGGGGGAAGGCCTCCGCCATGCGGCGCTTGGCGAGGATGGGCATGCGTTCGGGGTAATCTTCGAGCAGGAACTCAACGCGCGGCTTCTTTGGAAGGTCGGAGACCAGATGGTCGAGTTCCTCCGCGACGCCTTTCCTATTCGGGTCCCTCGAGGAGTTGGACGAGAGGAACACGAACACGCGGCAGTTCCTCATCGCGCGGAAGATGGCTTCCTGGTAGTTCTCCTGGGCTCCCTTTCCGTGGCGGAGGTTCCTAAACGCGGCGAAGCAGGACAGGGCGTTCTCCTCAAAAGTTTCCATGATCGCGATCACCCGTGGCATGTCCTCGGTGGAGTAGCAGAGGAAGACGTCCCTCTTCAGTGAAAGGTCGTAGACGCCGGAGTCGAGTTTGAATGCCTCGTCCTCGATATGGTTGAGAGCATCGGTCTTCCCCGTTCCCTTGAGGTGGCGGTCGGCGAAGTCCTTCACCGCGGCGAGGGCCCTCATGTCGAGGGAGCGGACGAGCCAGTCGACGGTCTCCTTGGCCTCCCATTCGGAGACTTCGCTTCGGGCGAGGACCCCGATGAGCTCATGCGGGTCGGCGTCGTGGGAATGGAGGTACATCCTGGCCATGAAGTCGTCGGGGCTTATGGATAGGACGGTCCCGGCGGCCTGGGTGACCGCCTGGGAGCTGGGGTATTTCTCGTGCGTCGTCTCGTAGAGGCGGCGCCTTGCGTTGGAAAGCTGCTCGATCTTGAAATCATCAAGCAAACACTTCAAAAGGCCCGCGGCCCTTTCGGCCTGGTCGTCGCGGTAGGTCGCGCCGCAGTATCCGCATTCGTATACGTCACCGCGCTTATGAAGCGCCTCGCCGCAGCATTGGCAGATCATCCGTTCCATGTAGAAAACCCCTGATGTAGTAGATATCGTTCAATGCGTGATTATAGCATGCGCAGGGGGAATCTCTAAGAGACGACGCCCGAAGACGGGACGTAAAAGAGGCCCCCGATCCGTTCGGCTGCTAGGATAGGTTCAGAGAGAAAAGGGCGCAACTTAAGGCCCGTTCCCCTACTTCCCGCCCCAAAAGACTTTTCCTTTGAATCCCTTTAGACAATCCTCGGGGAATCCTTTTGGATAGCCGAACAAGGGCTTTTTATGCGCGAAGTGGATTTCGCAAGAGCAGCCGGAGAAGGCTTCCTTATCGATGGAGGCAACACTGCTTGGGATGGCGATTGACTTCAGAGAGGAGCAATCTTCAAAGGCACGCACGCCGATGGAGGTGACGCCGCTTGGGATAGTGATAGAGGCTAGGGATTTGCAGCGGGAGAAGGCTTCCTCGCCGATGGAGGTGACGCCGCTTGGGATGGTGATTGACTTAAGGGAGGAGCAGCAGCCGAAGGCACCCCTGCCGATGGAGGTGACGCTGCTTGGGATAGTTATAGAGGACAGGCATAAGCAGCGGAAGAAGGCACCCCCGGCGATGGCGGTGACGCTCCCCGGAATGGCGATAGAGGTTAGGAATGCGCAGCCGAGAAAAGCATCCTCGCCGATGGAGGTGACGCTGCTGGGAATGTTGATTGAGGACAGAGTAGAGCAGTTTTGAAAAGCATCGCGGCCTATCTCGGTAACACCGTCCGGGATAGCAATAGAGGTTAGGGATTTGCAGCCGGAGAGGGCACCGTTGCCGATGGAGGTGACGCTCTCCGGGATGACTGTATTTGCACAACCCAGTAAAAGGGCGTTCGTTTCGGTCTCGATGATCGCGTTGCAACCGCTACGACTATCGAATTTAGGGTTGGACGGATCGACCTTGATCGACTTAAGGGAGGAGCAGTTATAGAAGGCACCGTTGCCGATGGTGGTGACGCTGCTTGGAATGGCAATCAAGGTTAGAGAGGAACATTCGAAGAAGGCACGCCCGCCGATGGAGACGACGCTCTCCGGGATGGTGATCGACTTCAGGGAGGAGCAAAATTGGAAGGCTTCCTCGCCGATGGAGGTGACGCTGCTTGGAATGGCGATTGAGGTTAGGGAGGAACAAAATTGGAAGGCATTCTCGCCGACGGAAGTGACGCTGCTCGGGATGGTGACCGACTTAAGGTCGTAACAATATCCGAAGGCACCCCAGCCGATGGAGGTGACGGCTTTTCCTCGGTAAAGCTCGGGTATGGCGGCTTCGGTGATTTTCTTGTCCAGGCATCTCGCGACGGACGCCCCGCCGTTTCGGAGGATCCTCATATCGAAGATGGCCTCGATAGGCTTTGCCGCTTCCTCCCCAAGCTTGGCGAACTCCTGGCTCGCCCGTTGGAGAATCTCCGTGTTATGGACGAACGCTCTCTGTTCTGTTGTCAGGGCGTCGTAAAGCCTTTGGGCCTCGTCGATGCGGGCCTTGCACTTCGGCGAGTATTCCACGGTCCCGATGGCCTCGATGGCCCTCTTGGTGGCGGCGGTCTCGGCTTCTCCGTATTCCCTTTCCGCGACGGAAAGGGCGTCGGCGTTATGAACGAATGCCCTCTGCTCTGTTGTCAGGGCATCGTATGCCTTCCTCGCCGCGTCAATGCGGGCCTTGCACGTCGGTGAGCATTCCACGCTCCCGATGGCCTCGATCGCGTCGATGGCGGCCTCGGCCTTCTTTCTGTCCGCGGCCTCCTCGGCCTCCCCGTATTCCCTTTCCGCGGTGAGAAGGACGTCGGCGTTATGGACGTACGCCCTCTGGTCTGTTGTCAGGGCGTCGTATGCCTTCCTCGCCACGTCGATGCGGGCCTTGCACGTCGGTGAGTATTCCACGGCCCCGATGGCCTTGATCGCGCCGACCACGGGCTCGGCCTTCTTTCTGTCCGCGACCTCACCGGCCTTCCTGCGCTTGAGCTCCTCGGCCCTTTCCATCATCGCGAGCATGGACTCCGCGTCCATCGCCCCGCCGGCGGGCGGAAAGGCGGATGATTCTTTTTGGGCCTCGAGTTTCTCCTTCTCTACGCGGAGGCGCTCCTCGAGCTCCCTCGCCAGTTCCTCTTTTCGGGCGGCCTCCCTGGCCTCGAACTCGGCCTGGAGCTCCTTCTTGGCCCTTTCCGATGCCTCCTCGGCGATCTTTTTCACACGATCTTTTTCGGCGTTCTCCTCGGCGTCCAAAAGGCCGGAAACGCGGACGACTAAATCTTCCACATCCCTGCAGTATTCCAGATGCGGGAAGGCCTGCGCCATGCGGCGCTTGGCGAGGATCGGCATGCGCTCGGGATAATCCTCCAAAAGGAACTCGACGCGGGGCTTCTTCGGCAGGTCGCTGACCAAATGGTCGAGTTCCTCGGCTACGCCCTTCCTATTCGGGTCCCTCGAGGAATTCGAGGACAAAAACACGAACACGCGGCAGTTCCTCATCGCGCGGAAGATCGCGTCCTGGTAGTTCTCCTGGGCGCCTTTGCCGTGGCGTAGGTTCCTAAACGCGGCGAAGCAGGACAGGCCGTTTTCCTCAAAGGTTTCCATGATTTCGATGACGCGGGGCATGTCCTCGGTCGAATAGCAAAGGAACACATCCCTCTTGAGCGATAAGTCGTAGACGCCGGAGTCGAGTTTGAAGGCCTCGTCCTCGATTTCGTTCAGGGCGTTCGTCTTTTCCGCGCCTTTGAGATGGCGGTCGGCGAAGTCCTTGACGGCTCCGACGACGCGGAAATCCAACGAACGGACGAGCCAGTCGACGGTCTCCTTGGCCTCCCATTCCGAGACGTTCCCGCGGGACAGCAGGGAGATCAGTTCGTGGGGATCCGAATCGTGTGAGTGAAGATACATCCTGGCCATGAAGTCGTCGGGGCTTATGGATAGGACGTTCCCGGCGGCCTGGGTCACGGCTTGTGAGCTTGGGTATTTCTCGTGGGTGGTCTCGTAGAGGCGGCGCCTGGCGTTGGAGAGCTGCTCCAGTTTGAAGTCGTCGAGCAGGCCCTTGAGGAGGCCCGCGGCCCTTTCGGCCTGGTCGTCGCGGTAGGTCGCGCCGCAGTATCCGCATACGTATACATTGTCATGTTTATGCAAGGCCTCGCCGCAGCATTGGCAGATCATCCGTTCCATGTAGAAAACCCCTGATGTAGTAGAAATCGATCGATATGTGATTATAGCATGCGCAGGCGGAATCTCTACGAGACGACGCCCGAAGACGGGACGTAAAGAGGTCCGCGATCCGTTCGGCTGCTAGGATAGGCTCAGAGAGAATTAAAGTAGAGTGATGGCCTTTTAACTCCATCCACCCTCTCACACCACCGTACGTGCGGTTTTCCGCATACGGCGGTTCCAATCAACAAAGCGACTTCCTCCGTTCGAGGTAGTAGGTCACGGG
>Ga0256407_10002078_pt1 | contig 39396 bp, 23 predicted proteins | sample RumenRJG_04DNA_FD_193489 | JGI IMG/M metagenome (GOLD analysis project Ga0256407, IMG submission 193489) | Bovine rumen microbial communities from Lethbridge, Alberta, Canada - RJG_04 | ecosystem: Host-associated > Mammals > Digestive system > Stomach > Rumen | place: Canada: Alberta... | reverse complement strand
TATGTTTTTGTTTTTTCACCTATTTTTTTTAAATCGATATTACGCTCTTTTGATGTGCATTTACCCATTTTTTATTTTTTTATATTTATTTTTAGAATTTTTTTTTTGTGTTTTTGTATTTTTTTTTAATATTTTTTTACTATTTAATATAAATTATTTTTATTTTTAAAAAAAAAATATTGATAATTAAAAATAATATATAATTTAAGTTTTATAAATAGGAAAATATTATTTTATTAAATATTTAAATTCTCCACTTTCCTTTATAAATTTTATTAATATCCCATTTTCAGAAACATTAAAAAGATAATCAGAATTTTCCATTCCATATTCAATAAACATTTGATTAGTAAAATAAGTAGCATAAGGCAATTTTGTATTTATTGAAGTTAACGATTTTGAATCAATAAAATAAAAATATATATCATTACTTATTTTATAATTAAAACTTGCACCTCCTATTAATAAAATTCCTTCTTTATTATTTAATTTATGAGGTATACAACATGAATTTTGTTTTTCATAAATATTCATATCAGAAGAATTAATTTTAATATTAATTAATTCCCACTTATTTTTTTTTCTTAAATCCATTTTTTCAATAGAAGAGAAATATTCATTTTTATCAGAATTAAGACCAAAAAAAACATATAAATCAGTATCATTAATAAGACAAGGTGAACAAGATTCTCTTTTACAATTTAAATCACAAATTTTTTTAACAACTTTAGTTTTAATATTTAATTCTTCGCAACTTGTAGTATGAATTCCAGATATAAAAATAATACTATCTGAAAATTGAATATAAATTGAAGAATGAGAACAACGAGGAATATTTAATTTAGAATATTTTTCATAGGATATATTATTTTTATCATATCTTCTAAATCTATAAATTAAACTTAATTCTTTATATTGTAAATTTAAACCACCACTTAAATAAACATAAGGAGGAATATTTAAATATGAAAAATTAAAAGGTGTATAAAAATCTATATTAATTTTTTCTTTATTTTCTAAAAATACATTATAAACATAAATAAAATTAGAATTTTGAGGAAAAAGTAAAAATTCAATTAAACCTCTCTCTTCCCAAGTTAAAAGATTAATTTGATTAAAGACTTTTTTTATATAATTTCCCATATAATATATTTTATATATATTTTCTATTTTATAGGGCCATCTATCTTCTATTTTATTTTCTTGATGTACTGTTATTTTTATCTGGTTTTTTTTATCTTCAATTTCATTTGATGTTTTATTAATTATTATTGAATTTTTATTTATTTGATTATTATAATTATCTATTATTTCATTTTCTTCTTCATTTGTTTTTTCTTCTTCATTTTCTTTATTTTTTTTCAAATAATTTTCTTTATTATTAAAAGGATTTTTAAATAATTCTATTATTTCTATATTTTCATCTAAATCATCTAATATTTGTCCTTTTGACTCATTTATATATATTTCTTTATCAAATCTTAAAAAATCAAAATTTTCATTTTCTGAATAATTTGATTCATCTTCCATTAATCCATCATTTAAATCATTTAAATATGATATATGATTTTGTTCAATTTCTGGAGGATGAAATTCTAATTTATTATTATTAGATAAATTGTTTTTTATTTCTTGTAATATTTTTAATTTTAATTGCTCATCTATTTGTTTTGTGTTTTTATTATCGTTATTATTTTTTATTTGTTTTATTTCATTTTGTATTTCATTTTTTTTTACTTCCTTATAATTTTTTTGTATGTCATTTCCATCATAATTATTTATATTAATTAATTTATCTATATTAGTTTTTATTTCATTTAAAAATGTATCTTTTATATTTTCAAACTTAATTTTTATATCATTATTATTTATTATATTTTTTTCTATAAATTCAGTATATATTTTATTACAAAATTTTTCAATTTTTATTTTTATTTCTTTAAATAAAGAAATATAATTAATAAAATCAATTTTTTTCATTTTTTGTTTTAAATTAATATGAAAAAAAATATTAATTTTATATAATATTATTTATTCTATTACAATATTGTAAAAATTAATATATTTAAATTTCAAATCTTTACTTTTTTATTATTATTTAAAATTTATTATTCTTAATAAAATTATTACTAAGCTTTAATTTTTCAACTAATACTTTTAATAACTCTTGTTCTTTTTTTTCACAAAGAAAAAAATAATCATTCATTTGAATTTGTCTTTTATCTTTTTCATTCTTATATTTATCAATTTCTGTTTTATATTTATCAATAATATCATATTTTTTATATAATAAACTACTATCCTTTTCAAATTCACTAACTAAAGGAATGTATTTTTCAATAATTTTATTCATTTCTTTTTCAATAATCTCTTTTTTTGCATTTTCTTCTTTTTTTTCTTTTGTATTTTTATTAATAGTATTATCAGATTTTAATTCTCTTAAATTACTTTTAGTATAAATATCATTAATTGCATTTTTATAAATAGAAAAAATATTTTCATAAGATATTTTTTTTGTTGCCATAATATCAATTTTACTTTTTAATTTATTTATAATCTTCATTTGATTAGTATAATTTTTAAAAGAAACTAAATATTTTTTATTCAATTCTTCCATCATTATTTTATAATTCTCAATATCTTTTTTAGTATTAATATCAATTTTTTCTTTTTCTTTTAAATAATTATTTAAACATTCTTGTTGATCAACATCCCATTTATTAACTTCTTTATTAGTATGAGCTAATTTTTCTCTTGCTAAAGAAATATAATATTCATCTCTTAAATGTTTTAATTCAGAATTTTTAATTTTAAATTTTCTAAAATATAATTCATAGCTTCTCTGTAAATTTTTATGATATTTCATATAATTTTCTTTAGTTAAATTACTAACTCCAACTAAATCACATTTAATTAATTGTTCTGATAAATCATAAATTATAATTAAACAAATTTTTAAAAGTCCTTTCCATTTATGAATAAAAAAACAAGTCCAAGCAAAATCTAGAGTTTCCATATTAAAATAATTTGCAAAAATAGTCATAATCCAATTAGAATATAATAAATCAAATGATAAATCTTCTTTTTTAAAATGATAATATACACTAGGAATATATTTTTTAACATAATAATTTAATTGATAAACTCTTATTCCATAATCTGGTGTATTATATGAAAAAAGATTTTTTAATTCATATGAATTTAATAAACAATTAAAAGCAAAAAATGCTTTTATTTCATTTTGAAAAAGATATATTAAAGCTCCTACAATAAAATTCATTCCTTGACAATAACCTACATTTTCTTTTATTATACTCATTGTTTCTAAAACATTTTTTAATTCTTTTTTACCATTTCCTTTTATGAAATAATCTAAATAAAATGTTCTATCAATGTCTCTTTGAACATAATCTAATGAATTTAATACAAATTTTAATTCAGATTCTGAATATTCTTTTTTTATTAATTCATCATTTTTTTTTATTAATTCTACTTTTTTTAACATTTCATTATAAAATTCTTCATCTTTATTTTTTTCATCAATAAACTTTTTATCTTTAAATATATGTTCTTTATATTTTTCAATTTCTAAATATTTTGACCAAATATTATATCTTATATTATAATTTGGAAAAGGTTTTGTAGAATAAGAAATAACACTTTGAATTATTGCTTTTGGATTTATTAATGATGATACTAATTTATTACATAATTTAAAATTAATTAATTCTTTCGGAGTTAAATAAGGAATAATATAATGAATTAAAAGAGAATGAAAAATATTTGATTTTTTAATATTGATATTATTTGATGAAGTTGTTATCATTGAAGATGTTAATGACAAATGAGAATCAAATAAATTTTTTTCATTTTCTAAAATTGATAAATAATATTTTTCAAATATATTAATTTGTTTATTTCCATTTGAATTTATTGAACCATTTAATGACATATTTAAATTTTATTTTAATTAAATTCAATTATTTAAATCCAAAAAAAAATATAAAAAATGAATACAATAGAAAATAATTATAACTTAATAGAAAGAAATTTTGTAGATTACATAATAAGTTTAGCAGGACCAAATAAAGAATCAGATGAAATAAGACAATCAAAATTATCAATAATAAAAAAAATAATAGTAAATGGTTTTAACGAACCAAATATTATAGTTCATGTATTTAGTTTTGGTTCATTCCCTTTTAAAGATTATCATAAAGATAGTGATATTGATGTTACAGTTGTTTTAGAAGATAAAGTTACTCATAAATTAATTACAATGAATTCAGATGATTATTTAATTAAAATTTTAAATATTATAGAAACTTCTTTAAAAAATTATTTTTCTCAATCTTGTCCTGAAGAATATGTTGAAAGAATTAATGCAGATGTAAAATTAATTAAATGTAGATTTGAAGGTGTTTCTTTTGATATTTCTATAAATAATTTTTCTGGTTTGTTTAAAATTATTTTTATGCATAATTTAGAAACTAAATATTTAGATAGATATTTTTATAAAAAAACTTTAGTTTTAATTAAAACTTGGTGTTATTATCAAGGATGTATTTTAGGTTCTAATATAGGATTATTAGGAAGTTATGCTTTGGAAATTTTAGTTTTGTATATGTTTAATAATTATGGAGGTACTTTTAATAATGAAATTGAAGCTTTTTTTACTTTTTTTGATTTGATTAGTAAAGTAAATTGGGAAAATCAAGTTTTAACTATTTATGGTTTATTTGATAATAATCAATTAGCAAATTATGGTTTAAATTTAGAAAATTTATTAAAAAAATATAAATTTAGTGATAAACAAATAATTAAATATAATGAAATATCTGAATTTGTAAAACAATTTGAAAGATTTAATAATATTGAAGAAGTACAAAATTTCAATGTAAATAAAAAAATTTTATTTATTGGAAAATATAATATGTATATAATTGATCCAATATTTAATTCAAATAATTTAGCAAAAAGTGTAAATTTGCATAATTTTTCAAGAATAAAAGAATTATTTTCCTATATGGCAAATCAATGTAATGAATTAATTAAAGGAAAAATGACTGGAGCATTAAATCCAAATGAATATTTAAATTCTTTATTACAATTATTTCATGATCTAATAGTAACAAATAATTCAAATTTATTTAAATTAACTTTACCATCACCAAAAATTGTAATTGTACCTCCAAAGCAACAAATGAAAACTTCATCAACTCCTGAAAATGCAATTAAAAATAATAACAAAATTTATTCAATGATATGGCCTTCAAATAGTGAAATTCAAGATGAGCAATATTTACATGATTATTATTTAGAAAATATTGTTAAAATTGATTATATTACTCCTGAAATAAATGAATTTTTTAATAAGAATACTATTAATATTTCTAATCCTGATTATAAAAAATATGAATTTATAACTAATGAAGAAGTTAAAGAAATTGAAGAATTTGAAAAAAATTCAATAATATAAATTATATATTCTTATATCAATTAAAATTTTTATAATAAAAATTTAAAATTAAATATAAAATAATGGAAAATATTTTTTTTAAATTATAATTTAATAATGAAAAAAGATGAAAATAAATTAAGTAATTTTGAAATAATTTCTGAAATCGGAAGAGGTTCATTTAGTACAGTATATAAAGTAAAATGTAAAATAGATAATTGTATCTATGCAATGAAAGAAGTAAATTTACCAAATTTAAATCACAAAGAAATTGATAATTCATTTAATGAAGTTCAAATTTTATCAAAAATAAAAAGTGAATATATAATATCATACATAGATTCATTTTCTCAAAATGGAAAATTATATTTAATAACAGAATATGCAGAATTTGGTGATATGGAACAAATAATAAAAAATAGACAAATAACAAAAAATTATTTTAATGAAAATCACTTAATTAATATATGGAAACAAATAATAAAAGGAATATTAGTTCTTCATAAAAATCATATTATACATAGAGATTTAAAATCTGCAAATATTTTTATAATAGATGAAAAAATAGAAAAAATTAAAATAGGAGATTTAAATGTTTGTAGAGTAATAAATGATCAAAAATTAAAACATACTCAAACTGGAACTCCATATTATTCAAGTCCAGAAATATGGAATAATAAACCATATGATTATAAAAGTGATATTTGGTCTTTGGGTTGTTTATTTTATGAAATGACTTCTTTTAATTTACCTTTTAAAGGACAAAGTATGAAAGAAATTTATGATAAAATTGAAGAATGTTATGTTCCTCAAATTCCTAAACATTATAGTAAAAATATTAAAATTATTATTCAAATGTGTTTGAGATATAATGATAAATTAAGACCTTCTGCTGAAGAATTAATTGATTATATTAATAGTTTAGAAGGGAATTTTAATTGTGTTCATAATGTTAAGGTTAAGAAAATTTGTAATTTTAGAAGTTATTTAGGAAAAGATTTTGAATATCCTAAAAATAAATATAAGAATAATGATAATAATAGTAAAGAAAAAAAAATTATTAGAAATTGTAAAAGTGCTAATAATATTAAGAAAAAAAATAATAAAAGTTTTATTATTGAATGTAAGAATAAAATTTTAAATACTAATAATAATTATAATCAAAATAATTTAAATAAATCAAATATTATTCAACAAAAAAATGCAAATCAAAATAATTATAATAATAATCAATTATTAAATAAAAAAAAATTTGTATTTAAAGATAAAAAAAAAGCAATTAAAAAAATTCTAGAAAAAGAAAAAGAAATAAAACAAATGGAAACAGAATATAATAATTTAAAAAAAGAGGAAAAAAAAGAAGAAGAAAAAAATATAGATTATGAAAAATTATTTAAAGATAAAATGAAAGAAGATTTTACAACAAAAAGAACATTTTCTCAAAATAATATAAGAGAATCAAGGATAAATAATAGTGATAATATAAGAAAAATTTTTGTTGGATGGAGTCTCGCAGAAAGTTATAATTATATTAATCAACATTCTAAAGGAAATTTACCTCAAAATAGTTCAATTGTCCCAATTGATAAAAACGAAAGACCAATTACTCCTAATTTTATTAGAGAAAAAATGATTAATAATTCTAATCAAATGAATAAAGCTTTAAATTATAAAATTAAAGATTGTAAAAAAATTGAAGAAAGAACTATTAAGATAAATAAAGATAAAATTAGGAAGATTAATATGAATAAATTTAAAGTCAATTCATTTAAGAAAGTTAAAAGTAAACTTTATGATAAACAATAAGAATAAACAAAATTTTTTTTTATTTACTTTCTATTATATATATTTTTTTTCTTTTTTTTAATTGAACTTTTAAAAAAAACAAAATAGTATTTTTAAGATATTTTTTTTAATTAAAATTAAATTAAGTCAGAGTAACTATGACAAGGTTCACATAAATTCACCAATAATAAAACTTCATCATTCAAATTATATAAAACCCTTTTTACAAAATTATTAATTTCAATATAAAAAACAAATTTTATGGTTAAAAATTAATAATTAATTATATTAATAAAAAATAAAAATTAAATATAAAAATAATTATTGTTAAAAATAAAATTTGAATATATGGGAAATAAACAACAATTAATAAATCCATTATCAAAAGTTCCCTTAATAACATCAGCATCCAAATTAAATGGAAAATCAAACCTATTAACAAAAATAAACAATTCATTTAATTCAAAAGAAGACTCAATAAATAGTAATAAAAAAACAATATTATCATTTAATTCATATTCAGACTATTTAAGAATAATGGCAAATTTCAAAACAATTTTTATAAAATATATTCCAAGAAATGTAAATATTGAAAAAAATAATAAAAGAATGATCAAACAAATTGAAAATTCATATTATAAAGAATTACCAAATAATTTAACAATGGAAAAAATATTTTCAGCAACAATTGGATTTTATCATAGAATAAATTCAATTTATGGTGTATCAATTAATTATCCAAAAACAGAATTAGCTAAAATAAATTTTCCCTTAATTGTAAAATATATTACTTGTAATTTTGATAATGAAGATATTACAAATATATCACATTTTCTTATTAAAAGAATTAATTTTTTAAGTGAGGAATTTCCTTTTAAATTAGATCATATGATTAATACAATGAAACAAAAATCTTGTTATGTTTATGGTTATGATAATCAATTAAATTTAAATTTCTTTATGTCTCCTTTTAATATTGAGAATAATGAATTTTATTATATTGATTATACAATTTATATTACTTTTATTATTGAAATTGTTTATCCTATGTTAATTAATAATCAATTTAAATTAAATGATAAATTTAATATTATTATTAATTTTGGTATGAAAGAACCTGATACTGAATTAATTTCTTATTTAATGAATTTTTTATATAAAATTTATCCTTTATTTTTAAATAATATGCATATTGTTAATTATAATAAAATTTTATTTAAAAGAAATTTAACTTTTCAAGAAAATTTAAGTAAAATTGATGTTTTTAAAAAAATTATTTTTCACAATACTACAAATTATTCTTTAATTTTATCTAATTCAATAAAAATTGATATGTTACCTAAAGAATTTGGTGGAAATGCAGAAGTTCATAATTTTGATTTTGATATTGAAGATGAAAATGAATTATATGAAGAATTTGCTCAATATTTAGCATTAAATATATTTTGTGATTGTCCTAGTATAATAGAAATTATAGATTCACATAGAAGTCAAAGAAGTCTTCATAGAAAAGTCAAAAGTGATAATTTTTCATATGTTAATACACAAGAATGATATTAAGTAAAATTTTTGTTCTTATTTATTTTGATAAAATAATATTTTTTATATTTGTAAATTGCAAAAAAATAAAAAAATTCATTTAAAAGAAAATTTAAAAAAAAGCAAAAATCCAAATCAAAATATAAAAAATATAACACAATTCCCAAAAAAAACAATTAAAAAAAAAAAAAATAAAAAACCTACCATTCTCCTTTTCTATAATCCTTAAGTAAACATCCAAATAAAAAATTCTTATTTTTAACTCCTTCAATAATAGGATGTAAAACTCTCATAGCACCATCTAATTCATCAAGAGGAATATTTTTAAATTCATTTTCAAAACTTTCTTTTTTCCTATTATCAAAAAGACTATTAACTTCATTCATAATACTTACCCAACCAGTATCAACAGAAGTCATATAAATACCAAATTTTGAATAATAATTTCCACAAGTTCTAGTTAACATATTCAAAGCAGCTTTTGCCATATTAGTATGAGGATGAGAAGTTCTTTTATAATGATTAAATATTCCTTCAACTGAAGTAACATTTACAATATATTTATCTTGAAAAGGTGATTTTAACATTAAATCTTTTAATTTTATACATAAATAATATGGTGTCCATGTATTTATTATTTGAACTTCTGTAAATTCTTGAAAGGGAATTTCATCAATTTCTAAATTCCAAGAATTTTTCCCTAGGGAAAAATCATATGGTTGATTATCTTTTCCTAATATAGTTTTTTGAGGTTGAGTTTTTTCTTCCATTATACGAATTTGAGATGCTATTACTGATAAAGGTAAAATTTCTATATCATTTGAATTATGTGATTTTGATAATTTTATTATAGCATTTTTTTCTTTTTCATATGAAAATGTATTTATTTCATTATCACTTTTTTCTAATTGTTTTTGTAGATTTATATAATCACATTTAATAATTTTTTTTTCTTCTTCTTCACTTAATTTCTTAATTTCATTTGGTAATAAATATTTATAATAAGCTGCAGTTCTTCTTATAGTCTGTGCTGCATTATTAATTAAAATATCAATATGAGGAAAATTTTCATTTATAAAATTAACAAATTTAACTGTTGATTCAAATAATCTAAAATCAATAGGATAAATTAATAAATTATCTTTCCATTCATTATAATTTGGATCTTTTTCATATTTTAATAAAGTATCTTTTGGAAAACGAGAAGTTATTAAAACTTTACATCCATAACTTAATAATTTTGTTGCTATATAATAACCAATTTTTACTCTTCCTCCTGTTACTATTGCAATTCTTCCTTTAAAATCTAATTTCATTGTTCTAAATGAATAATTGTAATCACCACATTTTTTACATAAATTACTGTAAAATTGATGTGTGTTGTCTTTTGTAAATCGAGTTTTACATATGTAACATGAATGGAAATTTACACTTGATTTTATTTCTTGATTTTTATTTTTTTTTTTCTTTTTTGAACGTTTTTTTAATAAATAATCATTTGAAGGGATTTCTTCAATTTTTATTTCACTTTTTTCTTCCGAGTTTTCATTATTATTATTTTTATTTTTAGTTTTTTCTTCTTCTTTTATTGTGAAATCTGCTATTATGTTTGAATTTTTTTTTTCATTTTTTTCTTCTTTTTTTTCTTCTTTTTCATTATCTTTTTTTTCTTCTTTTGATGGTTCTATTTGTTTTATTATATTATTACCTTCAGGAAGCATTTTTAAATAATTTTGATTTACGAAATCTTTTACTTTATTTAATTCTTTTTGTCTTTCTCTATACATTCTTGATTTTTGTTTATTTTCTTCTAATTTTGCTTTTTCCTCTTCACCAGAAAACTTTAATAAAGTATTAAATTTTTGAATTGTTTTTTTATTATCAAATATAGGATGTTGATATATTAATGAATCAATTTCTGATTGTAATTTTGGATTTTTTTCATATTTTAACATAAATTTTTTTAATTGAGAATTTATATTTGTTAATGTATCAGTCATATATTTTTTTAATTTTTTACTTTCCTCATCATTATACATCTTAAAGGAATTATCTTCATTATTATTCATTTTTATTGAATAATATGATAAAAAATCAAAAACAAAAATTAAATATAAATAAAAAATATATTATTTTTATAATTTTATTTTTTAATTTTAATTTAATTTAAATTATTTTATGATTTAGTTATTTTTTTTCTCTTTGGCAGCTTCATCAGAAATTAATTCTTTTTTCTTTTTCTCATCATCAATTTTTTTCATTTCACTTCTTTTATTATGTCTATAAATCCACATTTGATAAAGATAAATAACAAAAATAACATCATCTTTAAAACAGAAAATCCTATATAAAGTTGGAGTTTTAACAGCAAAAGCGAATAAATCATCAATAATAGTATTTAAAAATTTAAAAATAAAAGCTTTTAAAGGTAAATGTTCAACACTTTGTAATTTATAATTTAAATAAATTTGAGGAGTTAATAAAATAAAACCAAAAATACTTAAAAGGAAAAAAATATATTCAATAACAAACATAAATAAACTACTTGATTTATAATAATAAATTCTATAAATTAGATATATAATTCCAATTGGAATTAATAAAAATTTAATCATCATAGAAACTGCAATATCTTGATAACTTTCTGCTTCTTTAATTTCAAATTTAATTTTATATTCAAAATGAATAAAAGGGAAAACTTTATTAAAACTAATACTATAAATTTTTTTCAATTTCCAAAACTCAATAACAAATCCAACAAAAACTTCAACAATAACTAAAAAATTTGCACCTTGTACAACATTATATAAAAATGAAATAAAAACTGAAAAAATATTTAAAAAAATATATTTTGTATAAACCCCATCTAATTTTTCTAAATTATTATAATAAGAAATATCTTCTTTAAAACCAAAACCAGAAAAAATAGTATGTAAAATATTAACAGTCATTAATAAAATTAAATAAGGAACAGAATTATTTTTTAATAATTCAACTAACATATCTTGAACTCCATCAACTCCATAACCACTCATTAAATCATTATTAATTTGAATACCTAACATTTGACTAAATAAAAAACTTCTCATATAACCATAATTTAAATAAATTCTAAAAGTAAAATTTTCAGTTTTATTAATTGGTAAAATTTCATTATTTAAAGTCCAGAAATCAGTTAAAAAATTAATAGGAAAAAAATTCATTTGTTCTGTATTAACATGAACTGGAAATTTCATCATTTGAAATTGTTGAAAATCAATTAAATTTTCAATTGGATTTTGTTTTAAAAAATAAAATTGATATGTTGGTTTATAATATAATCCTTGTAAAGTATTTGTTGAATTTTCTGTTTTTGTTGCTTCTGTTTCAATTGGACTCATATTTTCATCTATTTGAGAATTGAATAATAATTGTTTTAAATTTGATATATATTTTAATATATTTTTACTTTGATAATATTCACTTGGGTCTACTTTATATGTTTTAATTTGATTTTTATATTCATTTTCATTTTTTAATTTTAATTCTGAAAATAAATAAATTCCTGCATTTTTTAAATTTTTGGTTTTTAATAATTTACTTATGTTATATGTAATATTTAATTCTATGTTAAATTGAGTTTCGTTTGTTAAATCTTCTCCTAAATAATGATATTGTCTATCTGAAATTGTATAAATTGGTTTTTTATTTTTTAAAAGTCTATAATCATCATAATCTGATAAATAAAAATTTATATCAAATTTTGTTTCATTTGAAAATATATTTTTTACTGAAGGAATATTTGGATTTGAACCTGGTTGTTGTCCATTATATAAATTCAATAATTGTGGTATTATCATTTGAATTATAAAACCTATTATTAAATATTTGAAAATTCCACCTCCTTGTTCTCCATTATTATTATTATTATTATTATTGTTATTATTTGTATTTGTATTTTGATTTTGAGGCTGAGTATTTTTTTCCATTTTTGATTTTAGATAAAAAATAATAATTTTTTTATTTCTTTTTTTAAATTTTTATATAAATAATTATATTAATTATAATAATTTATAATTAAAATAAATTATAAAAGTAAATTAATATAAATTTCTAATATTATTAATAATGATTTTTATATATACAACAAGTAAATAAAAAAAATTAATATAAAAGAAAAATCCTTCATTTAATTTTTTTCTTATCTTTTTTTTCTCTATCATAAATAAATTCATTCATAGCTTCTAAACATTTTTCACTATAATTTGCAGGTAAATCATGGAAAAATTTACTTTTCTTATAAAAATTATCTTTTAAAAATTGTTTTTGTGCACTTTCCATATTAACACTTCCACCATAAATAATAGAAAGTGTAATTAATTTATCTAAAACTTCATTAATTTTAGGAAATCTTCCATATTTTTGTTTTTTAAAAATAAAAAATCTTCCTAAATTATCAAAAAAAGGTCCAATGCCTCTTAAATAAATATCAAATTGACCAAAATATTCTAAATTTTCATAATTACCATAAATAATACAATTTGGAAATTGAATTTTAATTGCTTCTCCAATTTCATTAAATTTATCTATAAATTGAAATTCTAAATGTCTTGTTGTCATTTTATGTTGATGACAATTATAACAATGATTTATTATAACTTCAAAATTTCCTTCTGACCAATTTTTTGGATATTCAGGTGAATATTCATTTTTTTCTTCTATTTTATTTTTTTCTATATTTTCTTTTGTTTCTGTGTAGATATTTTCATTTTCATTTTCTGTTATTTTATTTTCTAATTTTTTTTCATTTTGATTATTTTTTATTGAAATTTGAGCACTTTCTGGTCTTATAATATTAATTGTATTATTATCATTTTCTACTTTACTTGTTATATAAAATCCTTCTTGAGAATTTTTATTATTATTATTATTTATTTTTTCTTTTTTTTGATATATATTTTTGATTTTACAAGATTTAAAATTTTGATTATCCATTTCATTTTCATCAATTATATTTTTAAATCCTTGTGTTGACATTAATAAATTTTCATATTGTTTTATTGGTTCTTCTGGTTCATTTTCATATATAATTGGTTGATTAATATTTTCATCAGGGAAATAAATATCATGAATTTGTTTTAAATTATGAAAAAAAATACTTAATGAAAAATAATATTTATTATCATTACTAATACAATTTAAATTTTTACATAATCTATAAATAAAATTATAATCAATATTAAATAATAAATTTTCAGATAAAATTTCAAATACATCAATAACTCTTTTAATTTCCATTAAATCATCTCCTCTATTACAAAGAAAAAGTATAGTATTAATAATTTTAGAATTTAAATAAAATTTTTTAATAACAATAAATTCATCATTATTACTTAACATAAAATCCATATTTTCCATTAATTTAACTTGATTAGGATCATCAATATTATTATTAACATTATTTTCTAAATCATTATTTCTTTCATCTTCATCATATTTTTTAACAATTTCTTTCAATTCAAAATTACTTAAAGATAAATTATCAATAATAAAAGGTTTACTTCCAGTATATTTAATATATTTTTCTAATAAAACTCCCCTTTGAAATTTATTTTCAAATATAATTGCAGTTTGAAAACTTTCACCTTGATTTTGATAAAAATAATTTATGCATTCATTATAAATTTCATTTATTTCTCTTTCTTCTAAATTTCTTGGACATAACATAATTTCTGATATAATTCCATTAAATCCATGTGTTGTAATATCAGGTTTTCCTAAGAAAAAATTTCCATTATTAAAATTAGGAATTCCAGGAATTGAAATTTGAGAATCTAAAATTCCATCAATATATAATATCATTTCTGTTATTTCTTCTTCATTATCAAAATTTACTGAAAAACAAATTGAATATATTTTATTTGGATATAATTTTTTATTTGAAATTAAAGTTTCTATTCTTTGATTTGATGAAGTTATTTTTATAAATAAATTTGAATTATTTTGTAATAAACCAATTGTTGGGGTTAATTCATCAATTGAAGAACCTTTTTTTATAATATATCTTGTTAAATAATTTTGTTGTTTATTTAATATTAACCAAAAAAAAATTGAAAAACCATTTTCTTCTTTTATTATTAAATCATAATCTTCTGGAATTGATATTTCTAAAGTGTTTTCTCCTTCTGATTTAAATCCTGAATTTAATATTCCTAAAAATCCATATCTGTTGTTTAATGCTATTATTTTTTCATTTGGTTCCCAATTTGAAAAATTTGGATTATTTGAATATTGATTTAAATATTGTTTTTTTATTGCTGAGGGGTTTATTATTTTGTTTTTATCTGTTTTTGTATTTTTGTTTTCTGAATTTTTGGTTTTTTTCATTTTTTTATTTAAATTCAATATACTTATTTAAAATTAAAATTGAATTAATTTTTATTTTTTTTTGAATTATAAAACAGTTATAATATTTTTATTTTTTATTACTATAATATAAAATCATTTATAATATAAAATACTTAATTTATTTATTATTTAGGAATTTAGTATTATTTTTCTTATCAAAAGTTTTATAAAGATGATGAAAATAATATACAAGTACAATAATTATTATAATAAAACCAATAATTATTAAATATCGATTTCTTCTTTGTTTTCTAAATTTATTTCTAGTTTTTAATTTTAAATCAATAGAATTATTTTTTAAATTATTTGATTTTTCATTTATTCTATTAATTAATGCATCTTTTTCTAAAGATTCCTCCAATTGATTTCTCTTTTCTTCAATAATAGAGTTTAATTTATTATTAAGTTTATCAAATTTATTTTCTGAATATTTTTCCCTATATTGAATCATTTTTTCTCTAATCATTTTAGCACATTTCAAAGAAAATGATTTTATTTCTTTTGAATTTTTTAACTTTTTAAATTCTTGATTTATTTCTTGTAAAAATAATAAAACTTTTCCATTATCTTGAGATGAATGTGTAATAGTACCAAAAGTATATTGATCTTGATTATAAAAATAAAAATCATAATTTAAATATGGGACAACATAAAATTCAATTGGTTGTTTATTTGCATTTAAAATTTTTTTTATCATTGAACTAAAATCACCCATTTCATCACTGTATTCTGATATAATTTTTGATGAGTGGATTATACATGAATAAATCATTAAATATTATTTTTTAATATATTAAAATAAAAAAAATAATTTTTTTTAGATTATTTTTATTAAATAATTATAATATTAATTTTTTATTTATTTTAGTTTTACCATTTATGTAAAGAAGAAAAAATTAAAAAAAATAAAATCATTTTATTTAAAATAATTTATATATTTTTTACTCATTTTTATATTTTTTTTGTTATTTTTCTATTACTATTATTATTTCTATTATTTGATTTATTATTTTGACTAAAATTCAAATTTTTTTTTAAAGTTAAATTTTGAATAATCCCAGGAATTTTAGAAAGATTAAAATGACCAGATTTAATATTTTTCCTATTTTCATTTATTTTATTATTACTACTTGAATTATTAGTATATATATTATTACTATTATTATTAGTATTATTATTAATATTTGAAGAATAACTTTTTTCAACATTTTGATTACTAATAACAGGAGTGTTTTTCGTAGAAGGAACTTCAAATTGTTTTAAAGGAATTTGAATTTGATTACTTCTTTCATTTTCTTCTGTTGTTGTATATAAATTATCTCCTACTGTAAAATTAATTTCTTCGTCTATATCATTATAATTATCATTTTCATCATTTTTTGATGATTCTTTATAATTTATTTTTGAATAATTATTTATATTTTTATTATTAATATGTGGTTGACTATTTGATTGAATTAATTGAATAAATTTTTTAAAATTTGATTTTAAATTTTTTATTGTTGAAACTATTTTATCCTTTCTAATATAAAGTTTATCATTTTTATTTGGGTTTTTATATTCTTGAATATAATAATAGTAATCTTGTTTTAAATTAAAATTTATATTTTTTAATTCTTTATTTTTATTTTCCTCAAAAGTTAATTTATCTTGATTATTTTCATTTGTATTTTTGAATTTTTCTTCTAATTCTGATATTTTTTCTTTTAAAATATAATTATTATTTTTTAACTTTTGATTTTGTTTATATGAAAAATATTCAATTGTATCATTTTTAAATGAATTTGTATTATTTCTTACTGAATAAGTATTAAAAAATTTAATATTATTATCAATATTATTTAATAGTTTATTAATTTTTTCTTTTCTTTTTAATGTATTTGATTCTTCTTTATTATTTTTATTGAAATTTTGTGATGGATATAAATTATTATTATTATGACTTTTATTATAATTATGATATCCAATATGTCTTATTTGATGTTGATCCATTTTTATATTTTATCTTGAATTTAATTTAAAATAACTAAAAAAAATAAATTATAAAAAGAATAAAATTAAATCTATAAAATAATAGATTTAGTTTTTTTAAAAATTTTAAACTTATATTAAATTAATATTTAAACAATTTTTTTTTAATATAATTATTATTTATTTTTTTAAATTAATATTCATTATATAAAAATTTTGATTAAATTCTTTTTCCAATTTAGTGAGAAAATATAGAGATATTTTAAATTATATTATAATAATTTTTAATAATACCCTTTTTCTATACTTAAAATATATATTTTAAAATCAAACAAAATATGAAATCAAATTTTAAATTTGTTCATAAAAAGTTAATTTTTTCCCTTTCTTTTGAATTTCTTTATCCCAAATATTTAATTGTTTTTTTCATAAAACTTATTTAAAATATTAGGAATAACATCAATATATATCCTTTTTCATTAATTAAACATTGAATACAATCTTTAAAAAAATTATAAAGAATATTACAATATTTAAATTGTAATCCTTATTGTAATCCAACTTCAAAAAAAGTTATACTAATATAATGTAAATTACTTAATAAATTTAATAATTCAAAACCCAAATTACAAATCTTTTTAGAAGGAACAATAAATCTAATATTAATATCATCAAGAATATTTTCATTAATAAAAATAAATTTTAACATTTTAGAATTATATTAAATAATATAAAAATAATTCATTTTTATTCTTTTTAAAATTATTAATATTAATATTTCCTTTATAAAATATTATATTACTATGATTAATATTTTTTATTAATATTAATATTATTTATATTCTTATTATTATTTTTTTTTCAATTATGTTTAGGTTGTAATATTATTTAAATTTTCAATTTTTTATCATAACTTAATTGTTAAATAAAAAAATATAAAAAAAGTTTAAATTTTTTGGAATTAAAAATTGTTATATTGAAATTTTTAAATATAAAATTGAAATTATTTGAATAAAAATCTTCAAAAGTATTATTTAAATCAAAAGTCTATTTTAATAATAATGGACTAAACATGCAGAATATATTATTATCATTTTTTGATTTTCATTCAATCTATATTATAGTTAAAAATAAATAATTTGAAACACAAATTTTTAAAATATCAAATATTATATTATACAATTTTTTTTGATTTGATGAACAAAATTGTAAATATGTTAAAATTCATTTACATTATTGAAAATTTAGAAAAATAAAATATTTTTTAGTATATAACAATTATTTTATAATTTGATATTATATTTTAATGAAGGGATTTTATTGAGTTTGTTTATTTTTCTTTAAATGATTCCATTTGATATATTTTAAATTAAGTAATTAATAATTAAATAATGGAAAAAAGATATCATTAAAATATAAAAAAGAATATATTTTTGAGGAGATTTACTTTATAATATTTTTAAATATTATTTTTATTCTATAAATTATTGGATTTTATTTTTCATTGTTAATAATAAATATTAAAAAAAAGTATTTAAATTAAATATTGAATTTATTAAATAATGAAATGAATAAAAAATATATTTTAAATTATATAAATAATATATTAAAACTTATAATCTATTTAAATGAAACAAAATTTTTATATTTTTTACTAAATCTAATAATAATTCCGTATACATTTCTTTCATTAAATCTATTTATATTTTTTATTTTAGATAAATATTAAATTAAAGAAAATAAAATATATTAAATTTTGATTCAATCTTTATAAATATTAAAATCATATACATTACAACACAATACATATACAATTATTATATACTTCAAATTCATAAAATCTATCTATCATGAATAAGATTGATATTTATTTTTTTAAAGCTCTATAAAATTAATATTAATATTCTATCAATATATATTTTAATAATCTTTTTTTTTTTTTAGTTTAAAATGTTCTTTTATACAAATTAATCCTTTTATTATATATTTTATAATTAAGCTTTTGATTTCTGTATTTATGTTTTGATTAGGAATAAATAATATTTCAAAAAAACAAGTATCTTGAGAAATTTTATTTAAACATAATTCAATAGATAAATTAGGCATTAATATATTTTTATCAGAGCAATTAAAAATTAATTTCATTTTATTTTCGCTAAAGGAAATTAATTTAAGTTTTAAACTAGTAATTAAATAATTATTATCAGCTTTATAAATATTAAGTAAAGAGTTTAAAGTTTCAAAATTTCCTTTAAATTCACTTATTAATTTCATTTTTTTTAAAAGAATTTCATTTATATTTTTCCAATTAGTAAAAAATTTCCAAACTTTTTTAATAGAAGCGTGAATTAAAATTCCTTTTGAAATTTCTAATCCTTCAAAATTATTTTTTAAATATTCTTGGACATTATTACACATAACATAAAATTCATTATCATTCATAATATTCTTAAATGGAGTAAACAATTCATCATTAAAATAATATTCAAAAAAAAAAATAGTTTTCTTCTCACAAGAATCCCAATAAAATTTACATTCTAAATAAGTTTCCATTTGTTTTTTATCATGATAATTTAATTTATGTTTAAATGATTTGTATAATGGACTTGAAAAAATGTTTTTAACTGTTACTAAAAGAGGATATTGATTTTTTAATATTAATTCCATTATTGCTCCTTCTTCATCAAAGAATTCTCCTTTTATTTTTTTGGCTTTTGTTATTACTGAAGATAGGGTTATTTCTGTGTAAATATAATAATTTTGGAAACATTTATATACTCTTTCTAATTCATCATTAAAGCAATATGAAAATAAAATTTTATGACTCATTTTTTTTCTAATGTTTTATTAAAATGGTTTTTTGCTTTATATTTAATTAATTATAATTAAATAAATAATTGATTTTATTAAAATTTATTTTTAATTTTTTTATTATATATACTTTATGATTATTGTATTAAATTATTTATACAGAATCTTTTATTTCTTCATAGTTATATAATGTTTTATAAGTTTAAGATAATTATTTATACAATAAAAATGATAAAAAATCATAAAAAATAAATTAGAAATATTATAAGCTAAATTAATAAATAATTCAAAATATCTTTTTATATTTATATAAATCATGTATTTATTATAATGAAATTGATAATTTAAAATTAATATTAATATTAATTAAAATTATGTTGTAAATTTATTTATATTATATATTACTGCTCATATTAATTATTCATTTCAATAAAAAAATTAAAATATAAAAGATAAAAAATAAAAATTAAAAAGAATTATTTATATCTTTTTTTTCAAATTCATATATCAATATTTAAATATTAAAATATGTTTTTAATATAAAAAATTAATATTATTTTTATTTATTGATAAAAGTAAAATTTTAAAATATTAAATGTCAAAAAATTATGATTTCAAATCAAAAGTTCATTTTACTAAATTTAGAGAATTGGATGACTTTATACAAAATTCATTAGATAAATTTTTTTTTGTTGAACCATGGAAGAATTTATATGATAATACAGGAATTTTTTCAAAGCATATAATAAGTAATAAATCAACAATTCCTGATTTGATAATTTTCAACAAAACATTTAATAAAAATGATTGTTATGAAGGAGCAAATCGAAATTATTTTAATAAATTCCCAAGATTGAGATTTATATTAAGACCAAGATATAAAGAATTTTATAATCCATGTGATACAATTGGAAATGATGATAATATCTTTATCAGAAATAAAAATTATAATAAAGAAAAAAAATTAAATGAAAAAAATAATAAAAATAATAATAATGATAATATTTATTTTAAAAATACAAATTCTAATTCTAAAAATAAATATATTAAACCTTTAAAAAAATATATTCCTGAAGGAGATTTTGAAGATGGAATTATTTTAAGTAAATTATCTCCTGATAATATTTTCGAAACAAATATTAATTCCAATAATTTTAAAAATAATGATAATAAAAAAAATAATGATTTAAAAAATGAGGATTATTCAATTAAAAATGATAATAAATTAAATAATAATAATAATTTAAATTTTAATTTTAATAATAATAATCCCATTATAGTAGAAAATAAAAAAATATCAATTAATGAAAATAAAACTAATCAAAAACAATATGATGATGAAGAAGAACCAGAATGGGAAAATGATGATGTTACAAATTATACTACAAAAATAGCTTTTCAAGAAATTCCAAAAGATTTAAAAGAAAAAGCAGAAAAGGAAATTGATAAAAGAGGAAAAGTAGATGTATATAATGATAAAGTATTACAAACTTTAAATGAAGGAAATTCAAATATTAATAATAATAATAATAATAATAATTTAAATGTTAATAATAATAATTCAAATGAAGAAATATTAAAATTTGATGAATCCAAAGGAGGAAATATATTCGAACAATTAGAAAACTTTTTACAATTAAATGATAAAAATACAAATGAAAAAGAAAATGATAATAATAACTTTTTTGATAGCTATAACAACAATAATAATAATAATAAATCAAATTCAAATTTTAATAAGAATAATAACAATAACAATGTCAATAACAATTTACCATTTAGTTCATTTAATCGAAATAAAAGAAAGAATAATTACATATATAATAATAATAATAATAATAATATGAATATAAATAATATAAATCAAAATTTACAAATGCAAAATATGCAATTAAGATATCAAATACAACAACAACAAGCTCAACAAGCCCAATTACAACAATTATATTTCCTTCAACAACAACAATATTTAAATTATATTCAAATGCAAAATATTCAAAATCAAATGATGAATGGAATATATGGAAATATTCCAAATAATAATCAAAGAAATCCAATGATTAATATGAATATGAATATGAATTTTAGTTTAAATAATAATAATAATCAAAATATAAAAAATTTAGATAATAATATAAATAATAATGTAAATAATGAAGAAAATGAAGAAGAAGATCCTATGATGAATGATTTTACTACTGATAATAAATATTATAATCCTACTGTTTTTCTTGAAAATCCTGCTTTGATTGTTAAAAAAAATTTAATTGAAAAAAATTGGTTTTTAATGAGAGATGGTAAAATTTTAGGAAATTATAATAGTGAAGAATTATTATTTTTATTAGATGAAAAAATTAAAGAAGGAAATAATTTTAATAATATTAGTATTAATGATTATCAAACTGATGTTGTTTTTCAACCTAAAATTTTATATGAAATTTTAAAAGAACATGTACCTAAAATTAAAAAAAAATATTTAGAAAGTAAATTTTTAAGTCATAATAATGATAATATAAATAGTACTATTCCACCATTTGGAGGATTAGGAGGAAATAATGTTAATCAATTATATCATTAAATAAATTATATTTATTTATATGATAATTTATTAAATAATGATAATTTCAATCAATAAAAAATTTATAAATTCGAATTTATAAATATAAGAAATTTATAATTGTTTTCATTTATATGTAATCAGTTATAAGTAATTAGAAGGTTAGATTTGATGAAAATAAAAATTGATAAAAAGTTTATATCTAATTTTAATAGCATATATACAATATAATTATTTTAAATTCATAAAAATATATATAGTTACTTATTTGAGTAAAAATATGAAAATAATTTTTAAAAAAATATAATCAAAAAAAAATTATATAAAATTGACAAAAAAATAATATATTTTTTATTAAACAATTATTTCTTTATTAATCAAATTGAAATTCAATATTATATCATCAAAAATAAATTAAAATATTTTATTTTGACAAGAAAAATATGAAAAAAAAAATTAAATAAATTTTAATTATTCACTCTTTAAAATTATCATAACTATTAATCATTTCTTTTAATTTCTTATACCAATCTTTTAAATTACTAGGAAGTGTAACACCTAAAAGTTGATTAGGAGTATTCATTTTATAATCTAATTGATTTAAAGTTTTAAAATAAAAATTAACATCATCTTCTTCAATAGTATAAGTAGAAAAATAATTCATTAATCTTTCAACATCTGGAACAACATTAAATTTTTCACATGAATTATCATCAACACTTGATGTATAAGAATAATAATTTCCATTAATATAAAATTCATATCTTTTTTCAATTGTATCTCTTTCACTAATAAAAAAAATTGGTCTATTCATTCTTGAATAAACAATTTTACATATTTGACCATTTTCCATTGTGTAAAATTCTTTAAATTTTTTATCCCATTTCATTCTTGTTTCTGGATCTCTCATACAAAAAATTATTTTTTTTTGGGTTGTTCCTTTTTTAAATTCTGATTTTGGAATTGTATATATCATTTTTATTATTGGAATTTCTGAATTAAAAACTGTTCCTGATTCTTTTATTGCAAGATATAATCCTTCTTTATTAAATATTTCTTTATATTCTGAATTAATATCTTTAAATTCTTTTTCTATTAAATTTAAAACATAATTTTCATTTATTAAACCTATTTTTTCTAATTCGTCTTTTCTATAATATTTTTCTTCAAAAAAATTATTTGATGGTGATATTTTAAAATTAAATTTTTTATTATTTACTTTTTCTTCTCCTTTACTTATAAATGATTCTGTTAAATCTTCTATAAATGAATCATCTAATTCAATACTATTAAAAAATAAATCTTTATTTGTTCTTCTTCTTATAAAATGTTTTAAACAATTACAATATCCTGTTATACAAACACGTATTTTTATTTTCATATTAAATAAAAAATATCATAATTATTTTTTTTAAATAAAATACAATAATATTTTTTTAAATTAAATTAAAAAAAATAAAAATAAATTAAATTGTTTTTTTATGGGAGTTAAAACATCAAAAAATGAAAATATCAAAATAAATGATAATAAAAAAAGATATACTATATGTTGTTGTGGTTCAAGGACTCTTCCTTCTGAAAGAGAAGAAGATTTAGATTATTTAGATAATATTAATTTTAATAATAATAATGGAACAATAATTTTTAATTATAATTATGAAGATTTTAGTTTTAGATTAAAAGAAGATAATGTTATTAATTTCAATATAATTCAAAATACTTTAAATAATATTAAAACAACACCAATTGAAAATAATGCTATTTGTAATTTTACTCAAACTTCACCAAAAAATGATTCTAATGATGATAAAAGTAATAAATTAAATTCAATTCAAAGTAATATGATTAAAAATGAAGATAATTATTATATTAGTCAAAATAAAGAAAATAATGATAGTTTTTTTAAAAATAAAAGTAATGAAAATAATGTTCATACTATTGAAGATGAAGGAAGTGAATTTAGATTAAAAAGTTCAAAAAATATTAATCAAGAAAATGAAAATACATTAAATAAAATTATTCAGGAAGAAAAAAATGAAAATTATAATGATGAAGATACAAATGAATTTAGAATAATATCAATTGATAAAATAAAAAAAGAAAATAATGAATTAGGTATATTAAAAAGTGCAAAAGATGAAAATAATAATAATAATATATTAATTGAAAATTTAAATATAGAAATTGATAATGAAAAAATATCATCAATAGTATCAAATATGTTTGATATGTTTCCGAATTTAAAACAAATAAATAATCCAATTGCAATAATTTACAAATCAAATTTAATAAAATTAATTAATATTCCAGAAAGAAAAAATTTAAAAAGAACAGTAGAAAGATTTTGTTTAGCAACAAAAGATAATTTTTTTATTTTTCATTCATATGATTCATATATTAGAGTACAAACTCCTTTAGGAATTTTACCAATTAATTCTATTAAATCTTGTGTTCAATTTAAAGTTAAAGAAAATAATTTAAAATATGACCATTTTTACATTCAATATGAATTAAATGATGATACTATGGATTTTTATCATAAAATTAATAATTTTTATTTAAATGATAATGAGAATTCTAAAACTGAACCAATTTTACTTTTTACTTCAAATGATAGTAATATAATTAAAAATTGGTATATATTGTTAAATTTCTTTATAAGTTTGGAAAAATAAAAAGTGTTATATATTTTATTATTTTTTATAAATAAATTATTTTATTTATTTAATTTGTTATTTTTATTTCTTTTTTTTTAAATAAAAAAAATTTTATAAATTGAAAAAATAAAATATAAAAAATTATTTTTATATATTTTTTTTAATTTTTGTTCCAAGATGAGCCATTCTTTCTTGAATAAAGTTTTTTGAATTATTATTTAATTTCATTTCATTTTGATGACCAATACTTTGAATTAAAGAATCTTTATTTATTTCATGAATTACAAATCCATTTGCTAATATCATTTCTTTAGTAATTTTATTTGGAAAATTATTTTCATGTAATTCAATATAATTATTAATATCTTTATTTTTATTATTAATTTTTTTATCAATATTCCTTTTTTCATTTTTAGAACTTTCTGATTTATTTGGTATAATTTTATTCTTTTTTAAAATAGAACTTTGTTGATTTCTATTATGAATATTAAATTTTTGATTATTAAAAAAAACTTGTTGTTTAACTTTATTATTAGAATTACTTTTATTTTGTTTTTCTTTATGAATAGGAAGATTTAAATTATCAGTAAATATCATAAATTTTTTTAAATCATCAGTTCTTCTATTAATAGTAGAATTATTATTTTGTTCTAAAATAATATGATTATTTCTTTCTTTATATTCTAAATTATTACTATTATTATTTTTCATTTCTTGAGGTTTAATAGGTTTATTAAAGAAAGTTTGATATTGTTGATTTTGCCCTCTATTACTTGTTGGCATTGTAGAACCAACATTTTGTTGTATTGATAACATTGCAGTTGATGCTATATTACTTTGAATATTTGTTGGATAATTTGATATATTTCCTTTAATATTGTAATTTTCATTATTATTAATTTTTTCAATATCATATTCATTTTGATTTACATTTTCATTATCATTTTTAATATTTATATCATTTATTTTTGATTTATCTATATAGTTTTCTTTTTTATATTTGTTATTATTATTTATTATTTTATTATAATTAATATTATTATTATTTATAATATTATTTTTTTTATCTATTCCTATTGGAATTATTCTTTGTATTCTATGATTATTTTCATTTAATTCACTTGGAACATTAACAGTTTTATTTGAATATCTATTATCTTTATAATAAAAGTAATTTTCAGATATTCTTGCAAATTCATCATTATCATTTCTATGATTTTTTAATTGACTATTTAAATAATTATGATATTTATTTCTAACATCATTAACTTTATCTTGGTCATATTTAACATACCCATAAAAAAAATCATTATTATCATCTTTAATAACAGGTTTATATTTAATATCAGTAATTAAAGGTTTAACATTTGATTTTTTTGCAGTTTGAGGTCTTGATTTTACTTTTATATTACTTTTAATATTATAAGGTTCATTATAATCAGTAAAATAAGATTTATTATTATATTGAGTTGTAATATTATTATTTGTATTTAAATATGAATTTTTTTCATTTTTATTTAAAAGTCTTGATACAATTTTTTGACTATTTTCATCAATTTTTGGAGTTTTTCTTATTTCACCATATTCTTTATTATATCTTTCTTTTTTTATCATATCAAATTTTTCTTGTGATTTTTTTTTCTTATCATCCCAATAATTTTTTTTATTTCTCTTATTTGAATAAGTAACATTTACATATTTTCTTACTGGAGTTTTTGGTTTTTCAGGTAAATCAATTTTATTATTAAATTTACTATTAATTGCTTTTGAATAAACTAAAGCTGATGAAGGTCTATTAAAAAAATTTTTTTTCATATTAATATTATTATTTATTTTAATTTTTTAAATTGTTAAATAATAATATAAACTTAATTATAATTAAATTAAATAAACAAAATAGATTTTTTTAATTATCTAATTACAAATTCTATATCAAAATTATTAATTAAATTATTAAATACTATTTTTAAATTATTGTAATTTAATTCCCATTTCTAAAGAAATAATTTTAAAAATTTGTTTAATTAACATTTTAATATCATTTTCTTTTGTAGTGATAAATTCACTTAAAATATTATGTAAAACAAAAAGATGTCCTTTTTTACTTTTTGCAATAGCCTCAGTAAAATTATTAATTTCTTTACTTTCATTTATTTCACTATCAGGAAAAATTTCTAAATTTTTTAATTCTTCTAAAATATATTTAATTTCTTCAATTCTATTTCTACTTAAAGGCATAGCCCCACTTTTTATTTCATCATCAATATATTTTTTTATTATTTCAATACTTCTTTTTAATAAAATTGGAGTACACATTTTTGATATTTTAATTCTTATTTGAATAAAATGTTCTAATCTTTCTTTAATTTCATCTTGATTTATTCCTTCTGGAGTTATTTTATCAAATTCTTTTTTTATATCTTCATCACTTTTATATTTACATAATTCAAATAAATTATTTAAACACATTTTACTTATTGATAAAGATGAATTTGAATATTCTTTATAATCAATATTTGAACCAATATCTAATAAAGATAATAATTTAGTTTGAAGAGAATTTTCAATATAAATTGCATTTGGTAAAAGAACATTTACTATAAAATTTATTATTTCAACTTCCATTCCTTGACAAGATTTAATTAATTCATCTTGAAATAATTTATCAATCATATTATATCCTGATTCACTTTGTTTAAAAATCTCTGTAAATAATTGTATTATTTTTTCCCATATGTTATCATTTTTTAAATAAAATATTATTTTTTCCATTATTTTAGTTATAAATTCTGAACAAATAAAATTCCATAAATATTTATTTTCTGATTTTGTATTTCTTATTAAAATTGATACTGATTCATTACTTGTTCTACAAAGTAAAATTGGTGTTATTTTTTCTATAATTTTTGGAATTATTTCATTAAGTAAATATTCATTATTTTTATATTTAAAATATATTTTTTCAATTGATTCAAATGATTTTCTACATAATGCATCACTATGACTTTTTTTAATATCAAATTGAATATATGATAAAAGTAAATTTATTAAATATTCAATATCACTTTTTTCAGAATTATTAATTAATTCATCTATTAATTCAAATATTTCTTTTTCTACTCTTAAAACTTTTTGTGGATTATTTATAACAATACTTCCTTCAGTTAAAGAAGTTGGATAAAATAATTCTGGAATAAATTGACATAATCTTTTTAATTGAATTTCATATTCTTTGAAATTTTCTCTTTTTGAAAATATTTGTTTAAGTGCTTCTATTATATTTGATATTAATTTACCTCCAATTATACTTGAACTATATTTTTTAATATAAGTTTCTTCATTATTAATAAATAATTTAAAATTATCTAAAATACTCCAAATTTGATTTATATGTTGACAAAATAATTTTTGATCACTTCCATAAATTTCACATAAAACTTTTAAAATATTTATTCCAATTTCAGGAGTTAAAAAATTTATTATATCATTACACATTGTTGTAATTTTATCATATATTTCTGATTTATTATTTAAACTTTCTTCATTTGATATATTTGTTTCAAAATAACCTTTTACAATTTTTCCAATTGCTTGTAAAGTTATAATAATTGTATCTTCCCATTCTTTTAAATTATGATTTATGATTGAATTATTATTAATATTTTGAATTATTGTTCTATTATTTGACATGAAATTATTAACATTTTTTTTTGCTATTTCAAAAAAAATTGAATTTACTATTTCTATACTTATAGAAATATGATTATTTTTTAAAATATTCATTGAATTAATTTTAGCTACAAAAAATTGAGCAAAGACATTAATTCCACTTTTTCTAATATCAAATCTTTTATCATCATTAATAATAATTAATTTATTAAAAATATTTTTCCATTCTTTACTAAAAAAATCATCTTGTCTTTGTTTATCAGGTAAAAATTTTTCAAAAATTTCAGTTTGATTTTGAGTTAAATTTATTTTTCCTTTTTGAAAATTTTCTGTAATATCTGCACATTGCCAAAATAAAGCAATTGCAGAATAACAAATATTATTATTTTCTTTATTTAAAGAAAATTTTTCTAAAACATTTAACATTGTATCAATATTAAATATTGTTAAATATGAAGAATATTCATTAAAAATTTGTTCAACTAATTTAAATACATTTTCAATTTGAATTGTATCAATTTTATTATTTGATAATATATTATCTAAAATATTAATAAATGCATTCCAACCATTATTATTTAAATTCATTCCACATTTTTGTAAAATTCTATTTAAATCATTTAATAAAAATAAAATATTTTGATGATGATGATTTATTAAAGAAATAATTGGATTAAATATTGTTTTTTGCCAATTTATTTTTGAAAAATTATCATCTGAATTATTATTATTTTCTTTGGCTTTATATTTTAAAATAATCCAAATTATTATTATTGTTAAAGCATCAATTGTAAATTTTGTTAATTTATTATCATTTAAATTGCTTTTTGAATCAATTGTTATCATATTAATTATATCTACTATATCATCCCAAATTAAATAAATTCTATTTACATTAATTACACCACATTCTAATATTTTAACTAAATTAAAATTTAAATATGTTAATATTGTTGATTGATTATTATTATTTGAATCATTTATATTATTTTCTGAATTTTTTTCTTTTGAATTTATTTTATTATAATTTTCAATTAATTTTTGAATTGTGTCATGAAGGGCTTTTGAAATATCTTTTAATGTATTTTCATCATATGTATTACTATCTATAAATAATGTATCAACAACATTTGATAATATATTAATATTATCTCTTTCTTCATTACTTAATTGTTTATTTTTAGGTGAATTTTGAATTATTTTTTTTTTCTTATCTGAACTTTTTAGCATTGGAGGAACAATATTTAAATTATTATTATTTGAATTTGATTTATTAAAATTAACATTTATTTCATTTTCTTTTATTATTTCATGTATTTCATCACATGGAGTATCATATGAATATTTTTTAATATTCATTTCAATATTTCTCATTATTACATCAATATTAAATTGTTCATTTACTTTAAGTAAATAATTCCCACTATTAATTAATAAAAAATATAAATTTTGTATTGTTTCAATTAATAAAATCCAAGAATTACTATCTAATAAATTTACACAATGTGCAATATTAAAAATAGCTCTTGTAATTAAAATATTTTTTTCTTTAATTTCATATGAATTAGCTAAATTATTTGGAATTGCCAATTTACATAAATCATTTAAAAATTCATCTCTCACAATATTTAAATTAACAGCAGCAAAAATTGAAATGTAACTTTGAAAAATATTTAAATAAGTTTGAATAATAACATCATCATTTGAATTAATCATTAAACCAATTAAAGCTCCTTTAATTGCAACATATTTATAATTTAACATCTCTTTAATTTTAATTTGAGTTTCATTTAATTCATTAATTTTTTTAATATCAATATTTGTATTTACTTTAATACCATTTTCTTCCATTATATTAATAAAGGAATCTTTTAAATATACATAACAATCAATTAATAATTTATAAGCATATGTTGGACTTATTATTATATTATTCGAATTAATTTCTCCATCTGTTATTATTTGATTATTATCAATATATTTTGAATTTTTTAAATTTGAAATATCAATATTTTTTTTATTTGAATTTTTTAAATTATTTTGATTTAATAAATTTGAATTTTGATTATTATCATTTTTTGGTTTCATTACTACATTTTTATATGTAATATCAGTTAATGAATTTAAAATATTTTCATATATTTGAAAATTTTTTCTATATAAATCAAAAAGTAAATTATGATCTTTTATTATTTCACATAATCCTTCTAAACCAATTATTTTTTGCCATGTTAATGAATTATCTCTTTCTGCATATTTTAATATATGATCAATTAAATCATAACATATTTTTAATTTTTTTATTATTATTAAACAACATCTACAACATTTAATTCCAATTAAAGCATCATTTGTTATTGTTAATGTTCTTTTTAATAAATGAGAAATTTCATCATCTATTATTTTAATTAATTTTTCTTCTTTTAAAAATAAATTATCAAAATTTTCTATTATGGATGATATTAATTCTAATCCTAAACTTTTTGAATAAATTGTTGGCATAATCCATTCTTTTTTTTTACCATCAATTATATCTATTAAATTTTTAATAAAATTATTTGCAATATCAATATTTATATTTTCAAATATTCCTTTTATTAAAGTTTGAAAAATTAACTTAATTGGATTTTTAAATTCTATATTTTTAAAAGAAAATGTTTTACAACATATTATCATAATATTATCAATATTTGCTTGATTATAATTTATATTATTTGAACTTATCATTGATTGAAGTGTTTCTAAAACTTTTAATTGAATATCTTCTGATGAATTATCAAAAATTTCCTTTAAAAATTTTATTATATTATCAGAATCATTACTTGTTATAAAATTATAAATAACTAATTTTTTTAATATTATTATACATTGTAAATATAATTTAACATGTTTTCCTTCTGTTATTATCATCATTGGTTTTATTAAAATTTCAATTGAGACTGATAATTCAGTTTTAAATTTTTCTTTATCATTTTCTATATCTTTTAATTTTGAAATTGCTTTTAATGAAATATCAATTACTTCTCTTATAGTATTATATTTTTTTTTACATTCATTTCCTAATTTTTTATAATCTGTTTCAATATCACTTATTAATGATATTCTTTCAGACATAAATTTTTTTTACTTTTAAATATAATTATTAAAAAATATTAATTAAAATAAATTAGAAAAAAAATTAAATAATAAAAAAATAAAATTTTATATATAATAATTGCTCATATAACATTTTAATAAATTATAATTATATAATTCAAACATCTAATAATAATTATAATTACATTTCAAAATGAAAAAAAATTAAAATTGACTCATAGAAACATTTTTAACAATATCATCCTTATACTTTAAAATCATATCTCTAATATCACATTTATAATTAATATCTCTCATTTCCCTTCCAATAGTAGCTAAAATTCTTCCTAATTGCAAAAGTGCCCTATCATTAATATCTTCTCCCCAAAAAGAAGTAATTAAAATTCCATTTTCTTTTTGTAATTTAAAATTTTGTTGCATATTATCAACAATAATAGTTTTTGATAAATTTCTTCCTAATAAACTAATATCTTTAACAAAATCATTATCAACAATACAACAATGATTTCTATATAATCTATAATTAAAATATTGTCCTTTAATCCCTTCAATTGCATCTAAAATTGGATCAGCATAAATTTGAGTTGATGCTGTAAATATTATAATTTCATAATATTCTTTTACTAAATTTAAAAAATTATATAAAAATGGTCTTATTCTTGAAATTCCTTGTCCCATTTTTTCTCTTGTATAAACAAATGACATTAATGTTTCATCTAAATCTAAAACTAAAGTTAATGGTTTTTTTGGTGGATTTTTTATAATGTAATTATTATTTGTTTTTGGTGTACTTGTTCTTAAATTTGAAAAAAGTAATGAACCTGATTTATTATCTATATGAAGTATATTTGTCATAAATATTTTGTTTATTATTTCAGATGATATTGATGTGTAATTATTGAAGATTTCTATTATTTTTGGATGAAGGATTTGTTGATATATGTTTAATGTTGATATTAGTATTGTTATTAATTTTGATATTGTACATATATTTTTTTCTATTTGAGAAAATATATTTGTGTTACTTTCATTTATTCTCTTTTTTAATATTATTTTTAATTGTTCTACCCATTTTATTTTTAAATATTCTTTTGTTATTCTTGATAAAAGATATTGACATATATATAAGAAATTTTGTTCATTTAGAATTAAAATATTTTTCACTAAGTCTAAAGATTTATAAAAGAAAACATCTTTAAATGATAAATCATAAACAATCATAATACTAATTAAAAATAAAGAATTATGACAACATATTAAATATTTAATTTGTCTATTATTAAATAAATATTCACAATTACCTTTTAAACTACTATTAAAATAAAAATTCCACCATTCATTACAAATTTTAGAAACAACATTAAAATTTTTATTATTAACATTTTTTAAAATATTATTAAATTTATTTTCAATCATAATTAAATCTTCAATATTTAAAGTTTGATATTTTTTTTGATAATGATCAGTATGTTTACTATCAACTGAAGTAGAAAGTGCTTCTTTTTGTTTTAATTTTTTTTCATTATACATAATTGTACTTCTTTCAGGAGTAATTGATGCTTTTCCAATAATATTTTTTTGATATTTAATTAAGGAATTTCTTTTTGTTTTATTTAATATATTTTCTCTTTTTTCATCTTCTTTTTTTACTGGAGTTGAAAAAGGAGATGAAGTTAATGTACTCATATCTTCTTTTTCATTTTTTTTTTCTTTTTTAATATATTTTGTTTTTTCTATTTCTTTACTTAAATAATCTCTAATTTCATTCTTATTAATTATTTGAGATGAATTATTTGGTTTTAATATATTTTTAATATTTAAATGATTTGCTTTATTTACTATTATTATTTTTTCTGGAGTTTTTGAATTTAATATTTCTCTATTTGGAAATTCTATTTTTTCTTTCTTTTCTTTTATATCTAATGCACTATTTGATGGCTTTATTGAACGGTTTATTTGAATTATTTTTGTCATATGATTTGAATCTTTTCCGTTAATTTGATTTTTCGTGTTATCTGAACTTTTTTTCTTTATCATGAAATTATTATAATTTCTTAGTAATTCTATATATTCTCTTTTTGTTAGTTTTTCATTCGTGTTTTTTTGTTTTTTATGATTAAACGATATATTTTTATCATCCATTCTAAATAATAAAAAATAAAAAAAAATAATTTATACAACATTTTTTTATTTTAGTTCTTATAAATTTATAATTAACTTTGTAATAATAAATAATAAGATTAAATTATAAAATTTTCAAATATTTATAAATATGAATCAATATATAAAATATATTTTTATTGGAAATATAGAAAAAAGTAATAATAGAGACATATCCAATTAAAAATGATACATTAACAAAAATATATTATATAAAAGTAAAAGGAATGAATTGTTTATAATATAAAATTAGCAAAAGAAAAAAATGAGTTGATAAAGAAATATGTTTTTATACAATAAAACATTTAGATTTTTTTATTTAATAATTACTCCAAAAACAATGAATGAAAATATTACATTTTAATTTATTGATGAAATTGATAATTTTAATAAATATTTATTAGTTAATCATAAAACATATATTAAATGATGTAGGGAAAAATAAACTAAAAAAATTTTTTATTGATTATAATAAAAATCCATTTTATTATTATCTTCAAATAGATATTTAAATTCAAAATCTTATTTAATTCAAACTGAAATAAAAGATACTGATGATAATATTAAAACTGGCACAAATAATATTATAAGTAATATTAATAATTTAAAAGAAACACAAATTCAAAATACAGAAATTAACAGTTATATTATTAAAATAAACAATAAAAAAATTAAAGTTAATCAATTATTAGAAAATAAAAAATTTCAAATATTTTTCGTTGGATTTATTATATCTATAGTAATATGTCTATTAATATATATTATATATTTAATAATAAAAAATAAAAAAATATTTTTAAGAAAACATAAATATATATAATAATTTTTGAAATTTATATTTAAAAAAATTTATATTTTACTTATTTTACTAATAAAAAAATTTTAAATTAGTCTTTTTTTGCACTTTTTATCATAACATCAATTTTCTTTATAATATTATCTTTTATTTTATCTTCATAAACAACACTTTTAGAAGAAGTTAAAGGTCTATTATTTTTCTTTTTAACATTTAACTTATCAAAAAAATTAATAGGATTATTTTTAGCATTCATTTTAGATTGATATAAAAATAATCTATTAGTATGTTCAACAAGTTCTCTAAATTCATTTAAATGAGTAACTAAATCTTGAAAACCATGTACTTTAATTAATTTATCTGCATTTTTTGAACTATATATATTTCTAAATTTTTCTCTTTCTTCTGGTGATAATAAACCTTGATTATTAAAATCATATGTTTTATTATTTATTTTTTTTAAATCATCATTTGAATTTTTTTTCTTTATATTTAAATTAAATTCTTTTCTTTTTTTCTCATTTGATAAAATATTTTTTGCAGATAAAATTCTATTTTTTTCATTTAAATAATTAGTATTATTTTTTATATTTAATATTCTTTCAGTAGAAGATGATTGACTTTTTCTATTAAACATTCTTTTATTTCTTAAATTAAAATTCATTTGTAATTGAATATGTTTAATAGAAGAATTTAATTTTTTATTATTTAATTCTAATTGATTATTTTTAAATTCTAAATCTTTAATTTTTTCTTTTAATCTAAAAATTTCTTCTTCTTTTCTTTCCATTAAACTTTTTAATTCTTTAAAAGTTCTAACAGGTTCATATCTTAAATTAATTTTATCTTTCATATATAATCTAACCATCATATTAGAATAAGCAATTGTTTCTCTTAATAAACTATCAGTTGTAGAAGAATTCATACTTGAGATCATTAAATCAATATATTTTCCAATTTCACTATCATCAAATAAATTAGGATGAAAATCACTTTCTTTAATATTTAAAAATTTATTATCAATTTTTATATTTTTTTTTAAACTAAATGCTTCAATTAATCTATTATATAATCTAAATAACATTTTATGTAATGTAATATTTTCTTCTTTATATCCTTTAAATGTATTTAATTTTGTTTTTAAACTTAATATTATTTTTTCATATGATTCACTTATTTGTTTTTCATCTAATTCTTTTTGATATATTTTTTCATTTAATTCTTCAATTGTTCTTTTATTATTTTTATATTCATTATTTTTTTCTTTGTTTAAATCATCAATTTTTTTCATTGCATTATTATATTCATTTAAAAAATTAATATAACCATCTTGTCTTATTTGTATTTCTTTAATAATATCTATTGGATTTCTATTTGAAAATTCTTTTAAAAATTCATCAAATAAAATTTTATTTTCTTGAAATAATGAAAATCTAGTTTGGATTTTATTAATTAATTCTTCATTATCTTTTAATTGATTTTTTATTTTTTCATATTCAGAATTTAATTCTGATAATTGTGATTGAAGTAATTTTTTTTCTTCTAAAACTGATTCATATTGTGAAATATATTTTTTATTTTCTTTTTTTGATTTATCAATTATTAATTGTGTTCCATTACTAAATTCATCAACTTTTTGTTTGAAAATTTTTTTAATTTGATTTTCACTTTTTCCTTTAATATCAGTTATAAATGAAGATAATGCATTTATTCTTATTTGTTCTAATAAATCATCTTTTTTAATTTTATTTTTTGATTTTTCAACAAATTGTTCTGCTTTTTTCAATGCAGTATCTATATCTCTATATGGATCTATTGATTCTAATTCTTTTTTCATTTTGATTATTTTATCCATTTGAATTGATTTGTAGTCATTTATATCTGAATGTAATAATTTTATTGATGATTTTGAATGTTTCATTATTATATTTTTTATTGAAAAAATATTATATTATTATTTTCTTTAATTAATAATATAAATTAATTTATATAATATATATAACTTAATATTTAATTTTTATATAACTATTGTTTGCTATGAAAAAATTCGTATAACTATTATATTAAATTTAAAATTGTTTATAAAATATTCATATATTTATCTTATGAGTCTAAGCATAAATAAATTTACAAAAAAATAATATTTATTTCTTCTTTTGATTATAAATGTGTTAAAATAGAATTCAATACCTATTATTTAGGAACTATATTTGATATATTAATAAACCTTGATATAGCACATTCTTTTTCTATATCATAAAATTTACTAAATAATATAATTTCAATTTTTTTATTAATTAATTTTTCTTTATAATTTCTTAATAAATTACAGTCTATTTTTTTATAAATCATTTCAAAATTATTAAAAAAATCATCAAATGACTTAAAAGTATTTTCATTTATATTACATTGGACAATTCTTAACATCTCAATTAAAGAAATTTGAACTCTTTGATTGTAATTTTTATTTTCAACAAGCCAATTATTACTATAAATATTTTTATTATCAACATTTTGAAAAGATAAACAAGAACATAAAAATTTTTTCATTTCTTTTGGATATAAATATAACAAATCTTTTAATAAGAATTCATTTTTATCTAAATATTTATTTTCAATATATAATAATGTATGAAATAAACAACATTGAAATTCAGTTCTTATTTTTTCATAATGTGAAAATAAAAATTTAAAACAAGGTAATTTCATATTTCCAGAAATCATTTTTAAAATAATCATTCCTAAACAAAAAAATGAATTAATTTTAATATTAAAAATTTTTGATAATTTCAAAAGAGTAATTTTACAATTACATAATTTATGAGAAGAATGAATATTTCTTATTAAAGGAGGAATAAATTTTAATTTATTATTTATATCTAAGATTATATCACATCCACAAAATTCATTATTATTATTTTCATTAATTTCTTCTTTAATATTCAATATTATTTTTTCTATTATATTTCTTAAATTTTCATTATCAATAAATCCAATTGAATTAATTATTTCTGTTAATGTATAACCAAGTGGTTGTTCAATTAATAATATGAAATAGTCTTTATTATTATCTATTATAGTTTTATAAATTTTTAAATATTTATCATTATTATTTGATTTTATATTCCATTCATTTATTTTGTCTATTAAATTTTGATAATATGATAATTTTATTTTTTTTATCATATAAAAATTAAAAGTAGGGATATGAATAAAATAATTATAACCATTTGTTATTCTATAAATAATTCCATCATTAATATTAAAGTCATTATATAAATCCAAATTTTCATTATTTAAATCAGAATTTTCATCTTGAATAAAAGGAAATTTCATATTTGAATAAGTTTTACTAGGTGAATTAAAAGTATTAATTAAATTTTCTTTTTCTTTTCTCTTAATTGAATTTTCAATAGTATGATTTTTTTTATTATGTATTGTTTCAATATAATTACTTTGAGGTCTTGTTTTTATATTTCCAGAAATATGAAAAGGTTTAGTTAAACTTAATTTAACTGAAAATCTATTATCATTTGTTTTTATTTTAAGAGAATTTTCATTAATTGAATTATCATAATTATCTTTTAAAGTATTATTGTATTTTTTATCATATAAATTGTCATTTTGATAATTAATTGTTTCTCTAAATAAATTATATATAAATAAAATTTATTTTTACTGATAATTAAATGCTGATGGTAAACCATTTATTATAATTTTCGGTTTTTCTTTTACTTCATTTTCATTTCTTGGTGAAAAAAATTGTTGGAATTTATCTTTGTCGATTTTATAATCTCCTCTAAAATAATTTTGAATTGATTGTTTATTTAAATTTCTAAAGTCTTCTTTTTCATAAAAATTCCAATTTTTATCTTTTGTTTCTCTAATGTATTTTATACTCATTTTATTTTTTTTTTTGATTAAAATTAATTTAGTTAAATAAAGTATAAAAAATAATATAAAAACAGATAATATAATTAAATTTTATAAATTAATTTTAAATTATTATAAACATTATAGTTATTTAATAATCAAAATATTCCTTTTATCATAAAGAGAAAAATTTGATTAATAAAAGAAAAATTATTAATTTATAATTTATTTAAATATTTATTTCATTATATTTTATTAAAAATAGTTATTTTCATTTTAAATTTTTTCTTTTTTATTATTTATAAGTTCAATAAATTGTTTTAATATTCTATTTTCGTAATTTTTACTATTATTAATATTTTCATAAGAATAACCATCATTACCTACTACAGGATTAGTTAATATTTTATTAGTATTTTTATCTCTAATTGATTTCTTACCAATTTCAACAATTTGTTCTCTTGTATAATCTTCTTCTTCAATTAACATAATTCTATTTTCATTAATAAAAAAAGTATCATGTTTAAAATAATTCATATTTTTAAAATAATTTACCAAAAACCCAAAACCACAAAAAGTAAAATTCAAAAATAAAAACCTTTTAGCCTCCATTAAAAAAAACAAAAAAACCAAAAAA
>Ga0256407_10002077_pt1 | contig 39405 bp, 28 predicted proteins | sample RumenRJG_04DNA_FD_193489 | JGI IMG/M metagenome (GOLD analysis project Ga0256407, IMG submission 193489) | Bovine rumen microbial communities from Lethbridge, Alberta, Canada - RJG_04 | ecosystem: Host-associated > Mammals > Digestive system > Stomach > Rumen | place: Canada: Alberta... | reverse complement strand
TTGGGGATTGGGGGTTGGGGATTGGGGGTTGGGGATTGGGGATTGGGCCCAATCCCCAATCCCCAATCCCCAATCCCCAATCCCCAATCCCCAATCCCCAATCATAAAAATAAAAATTTTTTTTTTCATAATAACAATTGCTAATTTTTATTTCTAAAAATATTAATATTATTATATTTCTTATTTAAAAAAATTAACATATTAAAAAATAAAATAAATTATTTAAATTTGTAGAAATCAATAAAAACCAATTCAAATTAAAAAAAACATATTATTAAAAAATTAAATAAAAAAATGTCAAACAAATATCCAGAAAATAAAGATGACTTAATAAAATTATATTGTAACCGTCTCCGTGAAAACAAGCAAAAAGAAGAAGAACGTGAAAAAACCCGTACTGAATTTACAACTCTTCGAGACGAAGCAGACAAAACAGATGAGCATTTAAAAACAATACAAAACACAGGACAACTAATAGGAGAAATCTTAAAAAAAATAGATGAAGATAAATTTATAACAAAATTAGTAAATGGTCCTCGATATGTAGTAAATTGTAAAAAAGCAATAGATCGTTCAAAATTAAAAGTAGGAACAAGAATATCATTAGATTTCTCAACATTAACAATAATGAGAATATTACCTCATCAAGTAGATCCAACAGTATATAATATGATGACAGAAGATCCAGGTGAAGTTCCCTATTCAAGTGTAGGAGGATTACAAAATCAAATAAGAGATTTAAGAGAAACTGTAGAATTACCAATTACAAATCCAGAATTATTTAAAAGAATAGGAATTAAACCACCTAAAGGTGTTTTATTATATGGACCTCCTGGAACTGGTAAAACATTATTAGCTAGAGCTATTGCTTGTAATATTGAAGCTAAATTTTTAAAAATTGTTGCTTCTAGTATTGTTGATAAATATATTGGAGAAAGTGCTCGTGTTGTTAGAGAAATGTTTGCTTTTGCTAAAGCTAATCAACCTTGTATTATTTTTATTGATGAAATTGATGCTATTGGTGGTAAAAGAGCTAGTGAAGGTTCTTCTGCTGATCGTGAAATTCATAGAACACTTATGGAAATGTTAAATCAAATTGATGGTTTTGATGATTTAGGTAAAGTTAAAGTTATTATGGCTACTAATAGACCAGATGTACTTGATCCTGCTTTATTAAGACCTGGGAGATTAGATCGTAAAATTGAAATTCCTCTTCCTAATGAAAGTGGTAGAGTTGATATTTTGAAAATTCATAGTAAACCTATGACTAAAAAAGGAGAAATTGAATATGAAGCTCTTGGAAAATTAACTGATGGTTTTAATGGTGCTGATTTAAGGAATGTTTGCACTGAAGCTGGAATGTTTGCTATTAGAGCACAAAGGGAGTTTGTTATTCAAGAAGATTTTATGAAGGCTGCTAGAAAAATTAAAGAAGCTAAACATTTGGAAAGTAAAATGGATTATTCTAAAGTTTAATATTTTTTTTTGTTTGATATATACTTTTATTAAATAATAAATAATTGAATGTTTTTTAAATTAAAAAAAAATTTTTTTTAATTTATATATTGATTATTAATTATTCAATAGAAAATTTAATATTAGTGAAAATTTATTGTATATTATATTGAATTATTTATTTTAATTCTTTTAATGATTTCATTAAATCAGAAATTTGTTTTTCTTTTTCTAAAATTAAATTTTTTAAATTTTCAATTTCATTTGTAATAAACAAATTATGTTCTTCAAAATCTTTCAAATTAGAACTATCATCAACTTCTTTAAAATATTGTGAAATATTAGGAATTTTGGAATTAGAATTAATATCATTTTTATTATCATTATCATTAATTTTTTTATCATAATCATCATCTTTACTTTTATCTCCATCTTTTTTATCTTCATCAATATCCATTAAATCATTTTTATCTCCATTTTTTTCTCCATTAGAATTAATATCATCACCATCATCAATATTCATATTATTTTCACCATTATCAAAATTTTTATCATCATCATTTTTATTTAAATTTATATTACTATCATATTTTTTCATAAGTAATTCTCTAATATGTGGTTTAGGATTAACAAAAATAATCTCATCATAATTTTCTTCAATAACAGGTCTTTTAATAGATGGAGCAATATGACTTTGTTGAGGGAATAATTTTAAAGGATGAACAACTTCTAAAGGTTTTATTGTTTCATCGACTAAAAAAATTTTGATTTTTATTTCAAATTCACCCCATCCTGTTTCATATAATTCAAAAGGCCATTTTGGAATTACTCTTACTTTATTTTCAAATGAATCATGTAAGGTAAATTGTACTTCTTTTATAAAATTTGATATATTTTCATTATGTACTCCTCTTACATATACACACCATTTGTAACTATTATTTTGTTGACCTTTTTTTCCTAAATACATTGCAATTGATCCGTATATAAATGGTTTTGTTATTATTTCATTTTTAGTTTCTGACATTTTTTTTTAGAGGTAATAATTTTCTTATTTTATTTAAATTAAAAAATTTGTTTTTTTGGGGTTTATATATAGATTTATTTATAATTTTATTATTTTTTTTTTTAAAGTTTGTATTTTAGAAAAGGTGAACGGTTTTTTATTTTTCTGTTATCTGGTTTTTTTTTTAAATGTAATATTTCTTTTCTTAATAAAATTTGCTTTTTTAAATTTTTTTTTTTTTCATTTGATAAAGTTAAACGACATGAATTTTCATTTGATGAATTTTTTTTATCTAATGAACCTTTAGGAATTAATTTCTTTATATAAATTTCTTTTTGAGAATGAGAACTGTTTAAAAATTTATTTTTTTTAAAATTATAATTTTTCATATTTGAATCAGTGAAAATGAAATTATCACAACTATGATTTAAATTTTTTTTATATTTTTCTCTTATATTTATTCCTTCATAAAGAGATTTATTTCTTGTTAATAAAAATTTATTTTTATAATCATTATTTTTAAACATTTGATACATAAAATCATTTGTTCTTTTATCAATTGTTTTGTTTCTAAATATTTGACTTTCATTTAATGAATTTAATTCAGTTTGAATATAATTATTACTTTCTGTTATTTTTGGACTGAAAAAAAAGGAATTATTTAAACTTCTTTTTGAGTTAATTGTAGTAATATTATATTTATTGTTTTTTATACTATTTTTTTCATAATAATGTTCTAACAATCCTTTTTTAATAATATAAGTTAAATTCTTTTTTAATATTTCATTTTCAATTTTTATTAATTCCAATTGTTCATTTTGTATATAAATTTGATTTAATAATTTATTAATAACAAAATCCTTAATTTCATTTTTTATTGTATTATAAATATGTGAATATACATTTTTAACGTTAAATTCAAAATTTTTTTTTTCATCCATTTTAAATTAATTTTTAAATAAGTATTTATTTTTAAAATTAAGCAATGAATAAAATAACAACAGATAATAAATATATAATTCAAAAATTAGAAAATATAAGTGGATTAATTGATACTACATTAGATAAAATTAATAAAATAGAATATGAATTATGTATTTTGAATCAACCAATTATGAAAGAAAAATTATTAGATGATTTAACTGTTATATCAAATAATTTAAGTGAATCAATGAAAAAATGTGATACAATTTTTAAAAAATATTTTGCAGTACCTTGTTCAACTAAAAATAAAGAAATACCTTATTATTTAACTACAGAAAAAAGAATTGATGTTATTAATACTGATATTGCCATTATAGAAAAATATAAAATTGAAGATAATCAATTATATGATAATGAAAAAAGATATAAAGATAATTGTAATAAATTATGTAAAAAATTTTCAGAAAAGTTAAAAGAATATAGAAAAAAAAATAAAAAACAATATATTGATAAAAAAGAAAATAATTCAATGATAATTGAAAGAGATGAAAATATTAAAAATTTAAGAACAATTTTAAATGATTATTATAAAAAAATTTAAATAATTATATTTAATTAAATTAAATTAAGATAAATATTTAAAATTTTTTAAAAAAAATGTGATTAAAATAATTCAATTAAAAAAGAAAAATAATAAATGATAAATAAAAAAAATGAACAAAATCAATCAAATGGAAATTTTAACATAAATCAAGAAAATATAAAAAATTTAAAGAAAAAAATATTAATAGATAATAATAATAATATTCAAACATCAGATATTCAAAATCATGATAATATACAATTAAATATGATTAATATAAACAATTCAAAAAGTCATAATCAAAAAAAGAATAAAAGACAAAATAATTATTCTAATTTAAACCAAATAAATTCTGCTTTTGATAATTATGATTTACAAAAATTAACATATTCTCTAATAAAAGATTATTCATTAATTCAAATAAATAAAGATGAAAAATTTTTAGATAGAATGAAATTTGATATTTATAAAAGACAATCAAAAGATGAAAGAATAAATAAATTAATAGAAGAAAATAAAAAAAAAATTGATGAAGTTGAAAGAATAAAAACTTTTAATAGATTAATTGAGGATGCAAATAGGAGAAATGAAGCAAATGAAAATTTAAAGAAAAAAGAAGATAATTTAAATCATGATATCATTTCTCCAAAAAATAAAAAATATAATGATAATGAATGGAATAATATTTATCAAAAAAGATTTAAATCATATGAAAATAAAACAAAAGAAAAACTGGCAAAAAAAAGAAATGAAGAAAATGAAAAATTAAAAAAAAAAGAACAAGAGGAAATAAATATGTGTAAAACTAAAAAAGCGTCTTTAAAACATATTGAAGAAACTGCTAAAAAAATGTATGAAGAATCAAAGAAAAGAAAAATAAAAAAATTTCTTTTAATTGACTTTGATAATGAACCAATGAAATATAAAAAAACTTTTTCTAATATTAATTATAAATTTAATGATGATGATGATATTAATGAAAAAAATAAAAAGTTTAATAATATTAATATTTTTTCATCAAATAAAATTTCATCTCATATTAATTATAAAAAAAATAAAAGTAATAGTTTAATTAATATTAATAAAACTAGATTTGAAAATGATTCAAAAAATTATCTAAATAAAAGTAAAAATAACAATAATAATAAAATTGGGAATAGCCTAAATTCAATTTTAAATAATAGAAATCATCAAATATTGAAATATAATTATAAATCAAAATTCAATGGATATAATAATAATGAAGCATCTAAAATTGTAAACCAATTTTTTTTAAAAAATAAATATTATTGAGTATTTGTTCTAAATAAAATCATTATGAGTATTTTTTTATAAATAAAGAAAGAAAAAACAATTAAATAATTTAAAATATATTAATAATATTAATTTATTTATTCTTAAAAAATATTATTCAAATATTTTAATATAATTTTAATTGAATAAAAAATATAATGCAAAAAAGAAGAAATAAATCAAATTTAATTTTTCAGTCTTCAAAAAAATTAATATCAAATTTTGCACAACAAGTAAATAATGAAATTCAAAATAATAAAGCTTTACTAAATTTGATAAATCATAATCAAGGACAAATATCTCGTAATAGAAAAATACTATTAAAATATTCAGAAAGTCAAGAAACTAAACCTCAAATGGCAAAATCATTAAATAATGAATTAAAAAATGAAAATAAAATATTACAAGAAGATAATTTAAAATTAATAAAAGAAATTCAAAATTTAAAAGAAAAAGTAATATTATCCTATTTAAATATAGAAATTAATATTTTTAGATAAAATAAGAGATGAAAATCAACTTAAAATAGAATTTGAAACAAATAAACAAAATAATTTTTTATTAGAAAATGCTTTAGCAGAAAAAGATTCAATAATAAAAAAATTATCAATTGATTTAAAAAATATAACAAAATATCCTCTTTTTAGAGAACAAAAAAGAGAAAAATATATTATAAATCCTTCAGACTTAGATGATGATTTATTAGATGATTTAGATTATTATCAAGATACTTTATTATCTAAATCAAAAGGATTCAATAAATATTCAAATAAAATAAAAGTATTAAAAGAAATTTTAACAAAGTTTAAAAATTATAAAATTAATTTTCCTAAAAATAATATTTTAAAAAGTATAAATGTAATTGAACCTTCTTTAATTAAAAAAAATATTTCAACAATAGAAGATAATTCAATAAGTTTTTATGATTTTGATGATTTAAATTCTGATTCAGAAGATGAAATAAATTTTCCTGATAAAATAAATGATACTAATCAAATTAAGAATTTTGAAAATAAAATTAAAATCCCTAAAATTGATTTAAAACAAATTGAATATAATAAAAGAAAATTTAAACAAAAAGATGATGAAGTTAGTTTAACAAGAAGTAGAAATGATGATGATTCACTTGTACTTAGTAAAATTAGAAGAATAAAACAAAAGATTAAAAATTTAAAAAGAAAAGTAAAAACAAAATTTGAAAAAATTAAAAAATATGAACAAAGAATTCCAGAAATGGAAATGTATTTAAAAAATTATGATATAAATTATAAACAAAATTTATTGAAAACAGATTTTAAAACTGAAAGATTTTATTTATCTAAAATTGTAGAAGAATAAAAAAATGTTAATTAATTATTTTATAATATTATTATTTTATGTTATAAAGAAATATTAAATTTTACTTTAAAAAAAATTTAAACAAAAATAATTAATAAATTAAATGAACAACAAAAAATATATTCCAGTAAATGATATTTCTCAATCAAAAAATGATATTAATTCCCAAAATATTCAAGGACAAAAAATATTATTTGATACATCATCATCAAATGAAATAGAATTATATAAGCAAGAAAGTTCAGGAATGAATGAAAAAAAAATTTATATTTTAGCAAATGATGATTGTAAAATTTGGCATACTTCAAAAATAAAATGTATATCATATCATGGATTAGAATTATTTTCATTATATCATCCTTTAAATGATAGAAAAAATTTATATATTCAAATTAATAAAAATGGACAATATGAAAATGTACAAAGTAGATATTTACTTTTTGATATTACAGATTTTCTTATTAGAATTAATTATGTTATTAATGAAAATGGTCAATTAAAAAAAATATTAAAAATTTCTGGTAGATTAAATTTTATTTTATGGAGTTGTATTACTATTATTTGTATATTTTTATCTTTATTTTGTTTTTTTTTCCTTTATTGTCTTTCATCATATATTGTTGAAAAAGAAATTGATTTTAATGAAAAATATAATAATAGAATATATTTTGTTTTCATAATAAATGTTATTTTATTAATTGTTCTTTTTTATGCAAAAGTTAAAATTGATAAGAAAAAAATATTTGCAATTTTTATTCATTTACAAATGATGAGAGATAAAATTCAAAATGAACTTGATACTTGGAATAAGAAATCTTTTGCAAGTATGAATAGAAAAGCAATTTTAGCAAATAATTTTGAATATATAAATATAAAGCATATATAATTAAATTTTATTTTTTTATTTATAATTTAAAATAATATTTAAGATAAAATAATTAAAAAATATATAAGGCTATATTAAATTTAAATAAAAAATGGATAAAGAACAATTAATAAATATATGTAAAGTAAATGATTTAATAGAAAATTATTATGAAAATTTAAATACACTTGAGAAATTATCAACTTTAAAATTTGATATACAAGTAGATGACTTAGATCATTTTACTAAATGTTTTAAAAGTTTTATAGGACAAAAAAGAGGTCAATATAGAAAATTAATAGCATTAATAACAAAAGATAATTTAGTAGATAATAAAGAACATGCAAATTTATTAGAAATGTTAAGGGAAAATTTGTCAAAAGAAATTATTGAATTATGTGAAAGAGTAATTGAAATTTGTAAAAATATAATGACAAATAATAAAATAACAAATAAGAAAATAAATTTATATTTTTATAAAACAATTGCAGATCATTATAGATATATTCATGAAATATCAGAAGATGAGGAAATAAAAAATAAAGCAAAAGAAGAATATGAAATTGCTTTGAAAATTGCACAAGAAGGAAAATTTTTAGCTACTGATTTAATATATTTAACTTTTTATTTAAATTATTCAGTTTTTCTACATGATACTATGAGAGAAAGAGAAGAAGCAATTCAAGTTTCTAGAAATTGCTTACATGGTGCTTTAAAAAATACTGAAGAAATTGTTGATAACAATCAAAAGGATATTATTTTAATTTGTCAAATGATTAAAGATAATATTTCACTTTGGAAAAATGAAAAAAATGATGCTTTAAAAATATAATAAAAAATATAATAAAAAAAAAGAATAATATTTTTCTCATTTATTTTAAATAAAATTAAATAATATAATCTATATATTTTTATATATTTTTTAATAGAAAAAAAACATCATATAATTTATGAACATCCTTAAAAAATATAAAAAAATATATTATTACAAAGTTTGATTTTTTTTATTGTTTTAAAAATTTAATAAATTTTTAAAATTTATTTTTATTAAAATAAATTATATTATTATTTTTATAAAATATATATTTTCACTATTTTAATATTAATTTAAAAATGGAAAAAGAAACTCTATATAAAATTCTATCAATTGTTTGTGGGGTACTTCTTATAGGATTATCTATAATTAGATTTATTAAAATTAAATCAATTAACTTTATTCAAGTAATCCTTACAGTATATTATATGTAAGATATAATTTATATTTTTAGACTATTTGCATTAATTATAATTTTATCAGAATTAAAAGTTAATTTTATAATTACATATTTTTCATTTGAGCAATCATATGTCGGAAAAGGTTGTTTTTTAATTTTTGTAGGATTATTATGTTTTGATTATTTAAATAAATTAAAAACTTTAGTCGGTGTTTTAGATTTAATAGTTGGGATATTTATTATTATATATGGATTTATTTTATTACTTTATGGATTATCTTCAGGAAATTCTAATACTAATGAAAATCAACCAAAAATATATAATCAACAAAGTCCTTATCCAGCTAATGAAAAACCAAATATTAATTAATAATTTAAAAAAATCTTTTTAAAAATTTTCATTTAATATTTTCAATAAAATTAAATAATATATAAATAAGTAATCATAATTTAATAATTTTCAAATAATAAAAAAGAAAATAAAAAATAAATTAAATATTTAAGAAAAAAAAATGTTGAAAGAAAATCAATATAATAATGTTGAAGAAAATGACTCAAACATATCATATAATTCCCTTGAAATAAGTTCAATAGATTTAAACAATGAAACATATCAAAAAAATGAAACACAAACAAATGAAGATTTAAATAGTAGTTTTGATTTAAAAACTGAATTATCTGGTCAATTAAAAATTGAATCAGAAGAAAATTTCAAAAATTTTTTTTCTCCTATAAAAGATAGACAAAGAAGTCAAACTTATATTTCATTTAATTACAAACCTGAAGATGTTCCAAAATTAAAACCAAAAAAAATAAATGAAAAAGTTAGTCCAATGAAACTTTGTATTAAATCTTTTGGAAATAATAATTTTAACGAAAGATTCACAAATGAAATATTATTTGAATATCAAAATAATTTAATTGAATGTTTGTCTTGTCCTGATGAAAATGATGATAGTTTTGACTTAAATGATACTTTAGATTGTACAAATGAAGAAAATTCTTATGTAAATGAATTAAGAAAAGAAATGAAAGTTGTTAAAAATAATATTGATGATTGTAAATTAAATGAATATGAAAATATTTTATCTGTAAATAAAATATTAGAAAAAAATAAACAGGAGAAAAATAATAAAAAAAATAAAAAATTTGATTGGAAAAAATTAATTCATGAACAAGAAGAATTAAATTGGAAATTTTTAGTTTCAAATGAATTTAATTCAAATAATTTAATTTACGAAAGAACACATTCCTGTATTATAACTCCTAATTTTAAAAACAAAAAAAATATGAAGAACAGTAATATTTCTATTTTGGGAATTTTAGAATCAGCTGCAAAAGAAAGTAAAAAAAGAAGATATACTGCTAAGATTTAATTATATTAAAAAATTATATTTATTATTATAATTATTATTATTATTAATATTAGTGTGAATATTAGATGAGTTAATAAAACAAAATTGATAAATTTGATATAAATAAAAATTTAACAATGGATCAAATTTAATATTAGTTTGTAGAAATAATTTTGTTTAAAAACAGTAAATCAAATACAATAAATATTTTTTTATATTAAAAAATAAAACAATAAAACAAAAATAAGTATCATAAAAAAAAATTAAATCTCACCTCTTTCTTTCCTCCATTCCACACTTCCACTTTGTCTTCCTTTCATTTCTTCCTCTAAAATTTCTTTTTCTTTATTACACATCATATCATTCAATTCCTTTTTTTCTTTCTCTTGTCTTTTTTCTAGTAATTTAACCTCATCTTCACTTAAATTAATAGCAATAGAAATATTAATTCCTTCAAGTAATTCACTTAATTCATTTTCATTTTTTGAACTTCTTCTTTCTTTAACATCATCCCAATTTTTAACATATCTAGGAGTAACATCACATACTTCATCACTTGAAAAACCTAAAATAAAAGTCATAACTCTTCCCCAACCTTGTTCATACATTAAAGGAGTATCATAAGCTTCTTCACATGAATCAACATGAATCCATCTTTCTTCATTTTCATTATAATATTCATTCCAAACATGATCTTCAAAATTATTAATAAATCTAGTTTTAAAACCAACTGCATTTAATATACATCCAAATAAATTTGCCCATTCACCACAACGTCCTGTTCTTGTTTCTAATAATTTTAATGGATTGTTATAACGAGGAAAACGAATATTGTCACAATTACATTTTTTACATTTGTATATTTCTACTCTGTATGCTAAATTTTTTTTCTCTTCTATTGTTGGGGTTTTTTCTAATTGAGATTGAGTTATGTTGTCTTCACATTCGTTACAATTTGGACATTTTGGTTTGTTACACCAGGTAAAGAAATTTTTTTTAAACCAATGAAGGAGTGTTTTTACATATTCAGAATTTGAAGTTTTTTCATCTCTTTTTGGAATTATTTCTAATATTTTTTCCTTTAAGGTTTCATCTTTGTAATGGAAAATTCTTTCTCTACAAAAATTTATTTCTTTTTCAAATTTGAAATCTCGATTTAGGATTTCTGAATTTTGAGTTTTTTTTTTATTTTGTTCATAATTTATTAATGCTTCACTATGTCTTTCTAATAATGAATGAAGTGTTTTAAATTTTAATTCTGTATTATTTTCTAAATTAAAATTACAAAATTTACATTTTTTATCATTTAATAATGAACATTTACATATAAATTCTTCATTTATTATTGCATCATCAAAAGAAAATTCTCCTTTTCTACAATATATTGAACATGTTAAACATATACAACATTTATTCTGTTGTAAATGAAATCCAATTTGACGGATTGGAGTAAATGGAATTATTTTTTGACTACAGAAAATTTTATTAATTTTATCTTTTTTATTTTTTAAATATAAAAATAGAAAATATGTTCTTTTATTTTTTGTTTCTAATTCAATTACACTTAAAGGAAGATTTAATAAATCTTCAGTATCAATTTGACCATAACTTTCTAAGAAAATATTAAAATCATTAAATTCAAATTGAAAAAAATTACATAATAAATCCTTTAATTCAAAAAAAGTTCTTTCTTTCTCAAAAACAATAGGAGAAGATTCTTCATCATAATAAACTATGAATGCAATTTCAGTCATATTTTTTAATAAAAAATTAAATTAAATCAAAAAAATTTTATATAACTGATTTAATTAAAAAAATAAATTAAAAATGGATAAAGAGAGAAAGGCAATTATTAAAAATTCAGATATGACTGAAGATATGCAACAAGATGCTATTAATGTAGCAACAAAAGCTATTGATTCATATAATATTGAAAAAGATATTGCATGTTATATTAAAAAAGAATTTGATAGGAAACATAATCCTACTTGGCATTGTGTTGTTGGAAGAAATTTTGGTTCATATGTAACACATGAAACTAAACATTTTATTTATTTTTATTTAGGACAAATTGCTGTTTTATTATTTAAATCTGGATGATTTAAAAAAAAAAATTATCATAAAGTATTATTATTTTTCATATTAGAATATTTAAAAATAAAATTAAACTAAAAATTATTTTATATATTTAAAAATTAATTTTATAATGATAAAATCATGATAAAGCATTTATATTTATGTTATCAATATTAAAATTATTTTTCATTATGAATAAAAATTTTAAAACAATAATATAATTATTTTCTAAAAAAGAAAATTTTGTAATTATATAATTAAGAAAAAAATTAAAATTAATAAAAGGGTATTTATTTAAATTAAAATTATTTTTTTAATAAAAAGGACTAATTTAATATTATAAAAAGTAATAATATAAATCAATATATTAATTAGTTTGATTCACAATTTAATTGTTTCTATTTTTTTTAAAAAATCAAATATTTATTAATATATATATTTAAATTATAAATAAAATCAAGACAATAAATCAAATTTAAAATTTTAAAAAATAAACATTAAAAACATCACAATTACTTAGGAAAATATTTTATTTTGATAGATATTTATATTTTATAAATAATAAATATCAAAAAATTATCCATTCAAATTATTTTTTAAATTTTAAAAAAATAATTAATATTTATTAAAATGAGATATACTACATATAAACGTCTGTCAGATTTTAAACAGTAATAACCAATTTTACAAAAAAAGTAAAAATATATACCACTTTAAAATATAAAAAACAAATTAAAATACATAAATATATAATTTTTTTCCATAATATATTAATATAAACATTAAATATCCTTGTTTTATTTTTGAATTTTTGACATCATTATAAATGATGTTAACTTATTTAATAAAAATTAAAAAATAAATATTTAATATCCAAAATTAAAAAATATATTAAATTGATGTTGAATAATGAACTGCAAAAAGACAGAACTTTGAAGTAATTAAAAAATTTATAACATAAATAGATTATTTTTTCATAACTTCCTCAAAGAAAATAACTTAATCAATACTGTTACTAGGTAAAATAAAAAATTAAAATTAAAACAATTTTTTAGTTTTGAAAATGAAGTTTTACAAACCCCAAATATACAAAATGAACTTCCAATAAAATCAAATAAAACATTTCTTTTTGAATGGTGGAATTTATTTTTTTATCTTTACTCAGAAAAAATGCTTCAAACATTTAAAGAAAAAAACAGAGATAATTTCCCAAATGATTTATTAGAAAAATTATCAATGAAAGATTTATTTAAACCATCATATTTAACATCATTAATGCAAAATTATCCAAATCAAGAGCAAAAATTTTATAATAAAATGAATCCAAACTTTAATTTAAATTTAAACTATTTAAACGTGCCTCATCCTCATTCATATCCACCACAACCAGATTTATACAATATACCACATTATTATCAAAATATGAATTTTACCCCAAATACAATATCAATGGATCAAATTGGTATACCAAGAAATTCAAATAATATTCAATTATCAGTAATAGGTAATTTCTCTCATATGAATTCAGATTTAAATTTAAAAAACATACCAAGTCTTTTAAATCAAGGAAAAGCTCATAAATTATTCTCAACAACAAATTTAAATAATTCTCTTCTTCATAATCATCAAAGTACAGATATAGGAAGTGATTTTATGTCAAGAAAAAGAAAAAGATTTATAAAAAATAATAAATTAGTTTTTGTACAAGCTGATTCAGCAGCAGCAAAAAAATTAGAATTAGATTCTGGTGCAATTGAATGTAAAGATGATGATTTAACAAAAATAGAAAATTTAAATGAAATGAGTGAAGGAAATGGATTGGAAATGACTTCAATGGAAGAGACACTTGCTAAAGGAAGAAAACCTCGTGGAAGTAGATATAGAGGTGTTTCTAGAAATGGAAATCAATGGCAAGTTCTTATTATGGTTAATAAAAAAAAAAGATATGTTGGAAGTTATTCTAATGAAGAAGAAGCTGCTAGAGCTTATGATAAAGTTGCTTTACAAAATCATGGTGCTAAAGCTAAAACTAATTTTGATTATACTGAGGAAGAAGTTCAAAAGATTTTAAGTGATCCTCCTTTATTAAAGTTGAATTAAGGATATTTTAAGATTAAATTTTTTTTTTTTGTCTTTTATTTTTTATTATATGAATATAATTTTTTATATATTTTTTTTAAATTTTTTAGAAAATAAAAAATGAATGAAGAAGAACAAAATGGTTTAATAGATGATGAAGATGAAAAATCAAATGATGATAATAGTGAATTTCAAGCAAAAATATTAGAAGATAATAAAATAATAAGAAAAGATAATAATTCATTAAATAATGATAATAATGAAATAAAAGATGATAATGAAAATGAACATGAACATAAAAAAATTCCAATGGAAAAATTAAATTATTTTTCAAATATATTAACAATATTTTATATAGTTACTACTTTTCAATCAATTCTTCCTGAAATTGTTATAATAAGTTCAAGTAATCATATTGATTATAATGATTTATTTAATAGATTATGGTGGTTGCTTTTAATTTTTTGTTCAATTTTTATTTCTATTATTATATCTGTTTATTTTTTAAAAAGAAAAATATTTAGAAATTTAGGTTCTACAATCCCAATTTTTGTTTCTTATCTTTTTTTATTAATTTTAATTTATACTTTTGTTTCTTTTTATTCTGTAAAATTAACTTTAAGTTGTTGTATTATTCAATTTGTTGTTTTTAGTTTAATTTTATTATTTAATCAAGTTCAAAGATTAAAATCAAAACCTCATGTTCAATTATTAATTATTTATATTTTAATTGGAGTTGGTTTTATTATTTATTGTTTTATTGCAAAAGAAAATATAGTTGGATGTTTTATTTATTTAGTTTTACTTATGGTTGTTTGTATGTATATGATTTTTGAATTTAAAAGAATGTTCATTGATTTTGTTAATGATTATAAAATTGATTATGAAAAAGATGTTTCTTTAATGCTATGTGCAGTTGCAATGATGAATAGTAATATTGATATTTTCACATGTGTTTTTCGTCCTGAATAATTTTTTCTATTTTAATATTTATTTAAATAAAAATAAAAATAACTATATAAAAGTTAAAAAAATAATACTTCAAAAAAAATATAAAAAATTAAAAAAAAAATATTACATAATATAAATAAAAAAAATCCATTATAAAACTTTAAAAAAATAAATAATTCCCATATAAAATGAGATCATTACTCTTAATCCTCCTCATAACATTCCTTTGTACAGTAACTCCAAAGAGTAAAGTATTTTACTTAATCCGTCACGGAGAAACCAACTTCAATACAGATCCAGTTCCACGTGTAAGAGGTCGTATTGAAGTCCCATTAAATGAAGAAGGAATTGCTCATGCAAAAGCAGCAGGAGATTTCTTAGCAAATGAAAACATAGGAAAAATATATTATTCAGAAATTAGTCGTGCACAAACTACAGCAGAAAATGTAGCAGGACAACATAATGGAAAAGTTGAATTAGTTCCAGAACCTTTAGTAATTGATATTTCATGGGGTGATTGGGAAGGAAAAACTTATAAAGAAGCTTTTGGAAACGAAGATGGTGGTGATTACTTTAAACATCCTGAAAGATTAACTATGCCTAATGGAGAATCTTTTTATTCTGTTATGGATAGATTGAGAAGATTTTTAATTAAATTTTGGGAAAGTGATGAAGAAGTTTGTACTATTGTATCTCATGGTGCTATTACTAATGTTTTAAGTTTAATGATTGTTCAAGCTCCTCTTGAAAAGTTTTGGACTATGTATATGAGTGCTTGTGGTGTTTCTAAAATTAAAATGAAAGGTATTTCTGAATTTGCTGTTGATTATTGGAATGCTAATCATTTCTTGAAAGAAGGTGAAAAGAAATATTTGAAAAAATAAATATTGTCATGATTTTAATTTTTATTTAATGAATTTTTTGAATTTTTTATTTTTGTTTGAGTATTTATTAAATTATTTTATTTTTCATTTTTGTAATTTTAATTTAATACTGTATTATTTTATTAAATGAAGGAATAATTATATTTTTTGGATTTGAGATCAAAATATTGAGAATAATATTAAATTTTTTTAATTTTTTATTCATAGAAATATAAAATTAAATATATCAACAAATGAAAAAGTTTTATAAAAATTATTATTTAATTTTCAAAAAAATTTAATAAGTTAAATTTAATTAAAAATACCCTAAAAAATATTCAAATAACAATCTTTTTTTATATTTCAAAAATCAAATTAAAAATCAAAGAAATTATTAGGAAAGATTTTTAATATGTTATTTTAATAATAAACATAATTTTCAAATTCAATAAAAAATAAATAAAATAAAAAATATACTTAAATTATTTTATATTATATTAAAAAAGCTCAAAATTATTATTAAAAATTATTTCAATTAATATAGATTTTTATTAGGGGATAATGATGAGAAAAAATCATCAAATTTTTTAAGATTACTCAGATTATTTTGTTTTACAATATTTGAAATTTTTTGATAACATTCATTCTTTGAAATAATAAATGAATTCATTGAATTTAAATTTTCTTTGATATTATTATAATCCTTTTGTTTCATTATATTTTTACAATTATTTAAAAAATCTGTATTATAATAATTATCATAATCATATACATTACTTAAATTTTTTTTTATTTTACTAAGATTAATTTTATTTGCATTACTTTCAATTTTTTGCAAAATTTTTTGATAATTAAAAGTCTTTAGAGGTTCTAAATTATATTTATTTATTTTCTCCTTTTGATTTAATCTATCTGAGTCAATTAATGCTGCACTAATATTTAATTTACGTAAATTTGAACAACTTTTATTCCCATTTAAAATTTTAGGTTTTTCATATAAAATAGGAATATTAGTTTTTTGATTATTATTATTTAAATTTAATTTTTTAATATCTTGATTTAATACTTTTAATTTTCCTTTTAACTCCTCATTTTCCTTTATAATCAAATTTAGTTTTTGTTTTATTTGTTCAATTAAAAACTCTTTTTCTTTTATTTCATTTTTTAATGATTCTATGATATTTAAATAATATTCATTTTGCATATTATATGATTGCTTTATCATCATTAATGCATCTGAAAAATTAATTTCTTTCCCTGTTGACATTTTCTTATAATTTAATTTAATAATTTAAAAAAAGATGAAAATTCAACAAATTTAAAAACTTATATTCAAATTATAAATAATAAAAAAAAATATGAAAAAATTTCAATTCTTTGGAAAAAAAAATTAAATATAAAAAAATAAAAAATATAAAAACATCCTGATAGAAAAAAATCTAAATAAAAAATATATTAATATATTTTAAAAGTAAAAAATATTCATATAAAAAAATGTCAAAAGAAGCAGAATTAGACAATTGGATTGCTCAATTAAAAGAGTGTAAATTATTAAAAGAGTCTCAAGTAAAAACATTATGTGAAAAAGCAAAAGAAATATTAAAAAAAGAACCAAACGTAGTTCAAGTAAAGACACCAGTAACAATATGTGGAGACATCCATGGTCAATATTTTGATTTAATGGAATTATTTAAAATAGGAGGAAATGCTCCAGATACAAATTATCTTTTTATGGGTGATTACGTAGATCGAGGTTATTATTCAATAGAATCAGTTTCACTTCTTCTTTGTTTAAAAGTAAGATTCCCAAATAGAATAACATTAACAAGAGGAAATCATGAATCAAGACAAATAACACAAGTATATGGTTTTTATGATGAATGTATGAGAAAATATGGTAATTCTAATGTATGGAAAATATTCACTGATTTATTTGATTATTTACCAATTTCTGCTGTTGTTGATAATAGTATTTTCTGTCTTCATGGTGGTTTAAGTCCTTCTATTGAAACACTTGATAATATAAATCAATTAAGTAGATTTACTGAAATACCACAAGAAGGTCCTTTTACTGATTTATTATGGAGTGATCCTGAAGATCGTTTTGGTTGGGGAATGAGTCCTAGAGGTGCTGGATATATTTTTGGTCATGATATTAGTGAACAATTTGAACATACTAATAAATTAAATTTGATTAGTAGAGCTCATCAATTAATGATGAATGGTTATAATTTTTGTCATAATAAACATGTTATTACTATCTTTTCTGCTCCTAATTATTGCTATAGATGTGGAAATCAAGCTGCTATTATGGAAGTTGATGAGAATAAAAGACAAACACTTTTACAATTTGATCCTAGTCCTAATCAAGGGAATGAAAGCACTAAAGAAAGTGATAAAAGAACACCTGATTATTTTCTTTAAAGTTATTTTTGGAGTTTATATTTTTAATATTGTTTAATAAATGGAAAATAATTTAATTTTTTTTATTATTATTATGCTTTTTTATATATAATTAATAAATATTAATAAAAAATATTATAATTAATTAATATTAAATTTCCTTTTACCTTAAAAATATAAAAATTTATTTAAAAACTTTATACTAATTTAATGTTTAAATAAATCACCAACAAAATTCCTTCCAGTTCTATTCTTTGAAGGAGGAATCAAAGAATAAGGATTATATCTCTCACCCATTTCTTTAGAATTTCCAATATGATGATTCCTAATAACTTGTCTTTGATTTGCTATTTTACAAACATCAGGTAATTTATATTTACTTCTAAAATTAACTGATGTTTGATTACATAAAGTTTTATATAAATTTCCATTTTCAATTCTTTCAGCTTCTTCTTGACTAATTCCAGTATTTGTGAATTTATTCATAGAAGTAGCTAATCTTTGATTATATGATTTAAATGCAGTAGACATAGGTCTTTCTGTATTTATATTATCTAAATAATTATGTCTATAATTTGAAGCAGACATCATTCTTGTATTTCTTTTTAAATTATTTATATCATTTTGATATCTTTCTTTATTATTTTTAAACATTGATGTATTGTTATAACCATATGTTTCATAAAAATTCTTTGGTTTACGATATGGTCTGAAAAAATGTCTTGTTGTTGGATTTCTTGGATCAAATGGTCTATCTAGTTCCATAACATCTTCTGAATATATATTATTTGGTCTTATTGATTTATTATAATAATTTATTTGACTTTGTTGATTTAAATTATTTTGACTTGCCATCATACCTTGTGTATCATTTTCAAAATTTGTAACATGGATACCATTAGTCATTGTATTTTCATTATTTAAATTTTGATTACCTTCAAAATTTTTAGTTTCTTCGAATTGAATTGTTTTTTTTGGGATTGTTTGTGTTTTTTCAATTTTTAAATTTTTCATAGTATTTAATGATTTATCTGCATTCATTTCTCTAATTTTGTCTTCTTGTTGTTTTACTAAAGTTTCATAATCAACTCCTACAATTGATTTAAAAACAAAAGGATCTGTTCTATGTAAATAATGTACTAAATGAGATTGATCTGAATAATATTTTTCTAAACCTGGTTCATCTAAAGGATGAATTGTATGTTTTCTTGTTCGAGTATATGGTTCTTTCCAATAAGAATAAAGGTCAATATTATACATTTTTTTTATTAAATAAATTAATATGATAGTTATTGGTAAATTATTTAATTTCAATTATTAATTTTTAATTTATTTTTTATTATTTAAAATTATTTAGAATTATATCTAAAATGAAATTTTATTTAAAAAAATGAAAGGAGGAGAGGAAAAAAGTTCAAAAAAATCAATGAATAAAATGAGAGAAATTGTTATTGAAAAGCTTATCTTAAATATATCAGTAGGAGCCTCAGGTGATAGATTAACAAAAGCAATTAAAGTTTTAAAAGATTTAACAGGACAAAATCCAATAACATCAAAAGCAAGATATACAATTAGAGCATTTGGAATAAAAAGAAATGAAGAAATTGGATGTCATGTTACAGTAAGAGGTAAAAAAGCAGAAGAACTTTTAAAATTAGGATTAAAAGTTAAAGATAATGAATTAAAGAAAGGAGCCTTTTCATCAACTGGTAATTTTGGTTTTGGAATTTCAGAACATATTGATTTGGGAATAAAATATGATCCTAATACTGGTATTTATGGAATGGATTTCTTTACAGTTTTATCTAGAAGAGGTCAAAGAGTTTGTCATAGAAAACATCAAAAAAGTAGAATTGGTAATTTCCAAAAAGTTACTAGAGAAGATGCTGAAAAATGGTTTGTTGAAAAATTAGGTGGTACTCTTCTTTAAAAAATCTGATATAAATATAAAAAAAATTTATGATTCAAAATTAATAAAACAAATGATTATTTAATTTTTTTAATTTTATAAAAAATAAATTAAAAAAATAATAATTAATAAAAATGTATAAAAAACAATTAAAAAATAAATCAAATTAAAATAAAAAATGGAAAACGACGATACAATCGATCTTCAAAGAGTATGGAAAGAATTTGGTAAACATACAGAAGCAGGGAAATTATTATATAATATATATGGAGTAAAATATCGTCCAGAAGACCATATTAAATATCCAAAATTAATAATGAAAACACCAGAAATGAAAGAAAGAGAACGTTTAGAAAAAGAAAGAATAAAAGAACAAAATAGAAACAAAATGTTAAAAGCATCAAAAAAAATAGATTATACATCAGGATTACGTCATTATATGCCACAAAGATATAATCCTTATGGAGCAGTTGACTATATGCCACATAGAAAAAATGAAAATCAAATAAAAAGAGAAATGGAAGTTATGAAAAAGCAAATGAAGACATATGTAAAAAAAAATTATGCAGGACCATCACAAAGTAGAGAAGATAAAATTGCTAGATTACAAGATAAATTTGAATTTCAGGAAAGAACTGTTATGCCTAAAGGAGCTAGATTACCTGGTGTTCAATTAAATGATGATGAACAAAAATTACAAGATGAAGAAATTCATAAGAACTTTGAATATAATATGAATAGAAAAAATGATAAAAGAGCAGAATTGGAAAGATTATATAATAATGTTGTTCAAGAAATTGATGAAAGATATCAACATATGGCTGATATGAAAAAATTAGGAAAGAATGTTGATGGCGTTATTATGGGAGAAATTAAAGAAAGAATTGAAGATATGAAACATTTAGAAAAAATGATTGAAGATTATGATAGGGAACATGGAGAAAATAAATAATATAATTTTAAATTAATTTTTAATATATTATATTTATTTATTTTTTATAAATAATATTTTTTTTGTCTTTTTATGGAATAATATATATATACTATTACTATAATTAAAATTTTTTATTCCATTTAAATATCTTTTCCAATTGCATTTAATTTTTCAATTGCTTTAGGGAAACAACGTTTGTTTATTCTATTAACAATATAAAAAGGTGACCAACTTACTATAGAAAGAGTTAGAATTTTCCAAATAAAGTCAAAACTAAAAATCGAATAAACATTTAATAAATTTTGTAATAAAAATACAGAAAGTAAATAGCAAATTGCAGTACCTAAAAGTGAAATAATCATAAATTTGTGGAATTTATTAATTTCAGTATAAACATTTAAAATTTCTAAGAATATCAAAGCAGTAAATGTTACAGTAACAATAATTAAAAACAAACTTTCATCAAATAAATATACAGCACCAAACATAATAACCATAGCTTGATAAATACTTTTAAATACCCACCATAAGAAAATTTTTAAATTTAATTCTCTTCCCATTAATAAATATTTATATAATCCAGGAAATTTCATAACGTTTTTCTTATCAGTATCCTGATTTAATAATACACTAATAGAAGGGAAACAAGTATAAACAGTAGAATATCCCATAATTAACCAACCATTATATAAAGCGACAGAATTATAATAAAACATACATGAAAAAATAAATTGAATTAAACTAATAATTAATCCTCTATGAATGATAAAATTACTCATTTGAGAAGTATTTTTATAAGCTAATCTCCCCCACCATAAAAGTAAAGTATCTAAATAATTAAATTCTAAAATTGAATAATCAGCTGCTAAAGAAGCTTGTAAACCTTCTTTACCCACAATTCCAATTCCAACATCAGCCTCTTGTATCATTGCAACATCATTACCTCCATCACCTACTGCTGCAGTTCTTTTATCTGTATATTTTTTAATAGTCTTTACTATTATTCTCTTTTGAGTTGGTGAACAACGACAACATACAACACTTGGTGCTTTCATTGCTGTTTCAAAAAAATCTTTTTCTATATTTTTTAAAGCTAAATCTAATGTATCACCATCTAATATAAATAAATGTGGATTATCAGGAGAGAAATTATTATATTCATTAAATTTTTCTTTTAATTCTTTTATTTTATCTTCTACTTTTTCTATATGAGAAAAATCATCAAATCTAATTGCAAAAATTTTATGATTTTTTGCTTTTAAACCACATGATATTGAAATACATGTTGCAGTTTCTATTTTATCTCCTGTTAACATCCATATTTTCATTCCTGCATTACGTAAATTTTCAATTGTTGTATTTACTCTTTCTTGTAATAAATCTTCAACTCCTGTTACACATAAGAAATCCATATTATTTTCTAATTTACTAATTGCTTCTGCTACTTTTTGTTTTCTATTATTCATTGATGTAATAGCTTCATTATATTCTTCATTCCATATATCAAATTCACTTTGTGGAATTATTTTTTGAGTTAGAACTAATGTTCTTAAACCTTTTGTAGCTAAATTTTCAGCATTTTCTTTTATATATCCTTTATATTCATTTTTTACATAATTTAACATTACATTTTCTGCTCCTTTTAAATAAAATATTATATGACCATGTTTTTTATTTTTTAAAACAATTCCCATTCTCTTTGTATCAGAACTAAAAGGGAAATTTGCTAATACTTGATATTCTTCAATAATATTTGCTTTATTTTTAATATGAATTTCACTATCTGTTCTATATATTAATCTCATATTTAATGTCTCAGCAAATTTAACTAATGCAACTTCATCTGGTGAAGATGCTTGATAAGTAAATTTATCAGGATCATCTTTATCTTGAATAGGAGTTACATTATTACATAAAACCATTGATGTAATAGTATCTCTAATAATTTTATTTTTTTCCCTTTTATTTTTTTTATTTTTTTTTTCTTCTTTTGAACCAGTTGAAATTGAATCTTTTATTGAATTTGTAGAAATATTATCACTTATATTATCAATATTAGAATTATTTATATTTAATTCTTGTATTTTATCCAATAAAGGGGCATCTGCAATACTACATTCATCATCTAATATTGAATTTAATTCATTAAATGATTCTTCAGAAAATTGATCCATTTCTAATGCAATTTTTTTAAATATCATTTCATTTTTTGTAAGAGTTCCAGTTTTATCTGAAAAAACATATGTAATTCTTCCTAATTCTTCTGGTATTGTACTATTTCTAGCAATTGTATTTTTAATACTATTATCTCTATTTATTGATAATGAAAAAAAAGTTTTGGAAACATCTAAATTAACTCTTAATGATATAGGAATTATACCACAGAACAGAACAATAAATCTAAAAAATATAAAAAATAATAATTCAGCATTATGTACATGATAAACAAATAATTTTAAAAAAGTAATAATCAAAGCCATCATAGACATAATAATAAATAAATAAACATTAATAATATTTAACTCATCATCTAATTTCCCAATTTTAATTTTAGGAACACTAGAATTCATTCGAGCTCTAGTTTCATTTCCAGTATAAATAACCATTCCAAAAATTTTTTTAGAAGCTAAAACAGTAGACATCCACATAGTATTTTCCAAACTTAAAGGTTCTCTAATAATATTATCATCATTTCTTTTATATTCAAAAACACCTTCAAAATTATAAATTAATTTAGAAGGAGGTTGATATTCAATATAACCATCAATATTAGTAATTTCAGTAATAGTTAATTTCTGTGTATTTCCTAAAGCTTTTCTTAATTTCCAATCAGTTTCCCCATCTAATTGATCAGTTCTAATAAAAGAATGATTATCATCTGCATCATTATTAAAAGTTTTTAATAAAATTATATCTGCTGGAACTCTTTGATTTTCATTTATTATTATAAAATCTCCTATTTTTAATTCTGCTGATGTCACTTCAATTTCTTCAGCATCACCATTTTCTAATGTATTTTTTTTATAAATTTTATATTTTTCATTATTTGTTATTCTATCTTGATAACGTCTATTTATATCATCATATAATTCTTTTAACATTGATGCACCTACTACAATTACTAATGGTGAAAGATAACTAAATAAAAAACCTACTGTTAATGCAGGAAAAAATTGTGTTATTGTCATAATTAAATAAAAAAAATTTCCAAATTGTTTAAATTGATTAAATATAACAACAGGAATGAATGAAAGTAAATTATATTTATGATTTTCTACTTTGTTACTAAAATCTGTATAATTTAATTCGGTGTCTTTAAAAAAAACTATTTTTTTATTTATTTGATCTACATGATGTAAACATGGGAATATTTTTGATAATAAAATTACAAAACATCCTTTTTTATTATTTGATGTATTAAGTTTTTGATGATTAAAATGAATTAATTTTTCATTTAAATTGTCTTTTGGGATATTATCAGATGATTCATTTTCTTTCATTTTATTATTTTTTAAATAAAATTAATATTAATAACTTGATTATTACCGAAGATTGATAATTTTTGTTAAATAATAAAATGATTGGCTTTGAAAAATACAAGAATTTTTAAAATAAGAATAGGTAAATTAAAAATAAGTTTTATATATTATAATTTTTTTTTAATATTACAAATGATATAAAATAAATAATTTCATTTTACCTTTAAATCAATAGTCATAAGAGTAAATTTTTTCTAAAAATTAATGTTATCTTTTTATTTTATAAAAAATTATTGTTAAAAATAAATGGTAGATCGAAAACATACTTTTGAAATGAAAAGAGAAACTTTATCAAAAATCTTTATTGAATTAGAAAAATCAATTACTAATAACAATATAACAACTAGTAAAAGTGTTAATGATATTAAAAATGATGATAAAATAATATTAAAAAAAATAACTTTTGATAAAAAAAATCCATATATATCAAATATAAAAAGAATAAAAAGAATAAATGAAAATAATAAAAAAAAATAATAAATTTTGATAGAAATTTTGCTGAAAAATAGCTTTTTAATTAAATTTAATTAAAAGCAATATTGAAAATTCTATCTAGTATTAATGTTATTTATGAATAATAATTTTCTTATTAAATATATATATATATATAGTTTGTAACATCATTATTTAGTACTAATGAGTAAAAATTAGTTAATGGTATTTTTTTTTAAAGACATTATATTAAAAATTTTATTTTTTTAAATATATCATTTTTACATATGAAATAAAGTATTTTATATTTTATTAAAAAATTTAAAAATAATATTAATTTTTATACATAAATAAAAAAATGATAGAGGAAGAAGAAAAATATGATGATTTTTTAGAATCTTTAAAAGAAGAATATTCAGTTCAAAATGAGTCTCAAGATTCATTTGGAAAAGGAATATTAAAAGCAAATGAAGAACATAAGAAAACAGAACAATTAATAAATCAAAGACCAATAAGTTCTTATCATAATAATAATAATAAAAATAAAAATTTAAATAAAGAAGATATAATAAATCCTTCAAAACAAAAACCACAAAGTGCACATCCTATATCATCTAATAATTCAAATTCAAATAAATCAAAGAGTATTTCTTCAAAGAATGAAAAAGAATGTGATAAAACTTTTGAAGAAATAATAACTGACTTAAAAAATTTTATTCAAAAAAACCATATTAAAAAAACTGATTTTATTGAAAATAAAAATGTATTTCTTTCATTTGATGATTTTAAATCTCAATTACATTCAATTCATTATATGGTTCCTAGAGAATATGTAAGGGTTTTATTTAATTATAATAATGAAGGAGTAAAAGATAATTATATTTCAATAGCAAAATTTATGAAATATTTATATGAAGAAAGTGAAGAACCAAGTGAAGTTTCATATTATTCAAATATTAGTACTAGTAATAAAAATGATATTAGTACTCAAAAAAAAAGACCTTTTTCAAGTAAAAATATTGGACATAATAATAATAATATTAAAAAAGATAAATATGAAATGGAATTTTTAAATCAACAATTTTCAATATTTAATAAGGATATTACTGATATTATAAAAAATACTGGTAATAAATATTATTTTCCTACCAGTTCTTCATTTAAAAATAGACCTACTACTGGTAAATCCAAAATATCAAATAGTTCATCTAAAATTAATATTGAAAATAATTCTATTATTGGAAGTAAAAAAAATACTTATATACTTAAAAATGAAGAAGAAAAAATTCCATCTGATGAACAAGCATTAAAATACTTAATAGAAGAAAAAGAAAAAAAAAAACAAAAATATAATCCAAAGGATATAATAAAAAGAAGAGAATTGGAAAAAAAAAAAGAAAATGAAAAAATAAGAAAACAAATAGAGAAAAGAAAAAATGAATTCAGAAATGATTGTTTTGAAAAATGTGTAGAAATGAATAAAATTTCTGAAACTTTAAAATTAAAGAAAAGATATAAAATTATTTCAAAAAATGATGAATTATATTGTGTATTTAAAACAATTGGAAGAAATAAAATTGGTGAAATGGATATTAAAAATTTTGATATTGAATATAGAAGATTAAATAAAATGTATCAACAAAGAGATATTAAAGAAAGATATGCTACACAAGAAATTGCTCCTAAAAAAGATATGGAAACTATTGTTAAAGAAAGACAAAATGAAAAAAATGAAAAAAAAAAAGATATTAAAGAAGTTTTAATTGAAGCAGTAAGATTAAAAACTAAATTAAAAAATCAATTAGATAATTTAAAATCTAAAGTAAAAATAGATGAAAAAATTGTTATTGAACAATTATTAAAAGCAGGAATTGAATTATCTAATAATTAATTATTTAAAATAAAGCAAAATAAAAAAGTATTTAAATAAAAAGTTTATAGGTAATAATAATTGATAAATTATTTTTATCTTTTTTTTTATAAAAAATTATTTTTTTAAAAAAATTTATTATATTATGAATAACTTTAAATATTAAATATTAAGCATCTAGAAATAATATAAATTTTTTAAATATAATAAAATTTTTAAAAATAACGATAATTGTCTCCAAAATCTTGTTTCATAGAATCTTCGACACTTTTACCACATTTTTCATAAAACTCTTCTTTTGAATAATTAAATTGTTGGTATGAAATAGTATTTAAATAATTAACACAAGTTTCTAAATTAGTTAAAGTATATCCATACATTGAATTCAAATCACTTGAAGTAATAAAATATTTAGCGACTTTTAAATTAAAAATTAAATGATATGGTTTACTTTGAATAATTAAATATAATAAAATAGGTAAAAAATCTTCTACACTTGAATCTTCTTTTCCAGAAGTAAACTGAAACATTTTAATAATTATATTTATTGCTTTTAAAAGTGCTTTAAGAACATTTAAATAATATATTTCATTATCCATATTTTTAATATACTGTAATGCCATATTAATTTGATTTTGTGATGTTTTCTTTATATCAATTTTAAAATCTTCTAATTTTATCCAAAGTGATGTTCTAATTTTTATATTATAAGAATTATTTTCATCCTCAATTTCTTTTATCTCTAAATGATTTAATATTTCAGTTATAATAAAACGTTTTATTTCTTTTAAGAATTTTCCTTTATTTTCTTCAATTTTATCTTTATTTTTATAAATAAAATAATGTTCAAATTTATTATCATTGTTTAAAACTTTTTCAGCATATTGAAGATATAATTCAATAATTTCCTTTGTTTTTGTATGATTATTTTTCATATAAATATCAAATGAAATATCTTCTTTATTTTGAAGAATTTTATTAATAAAATCTTTAATTGTATAACAATGCCCTATTATTTTATTGTATTCAACTCCTAAATTTTTTGCAAGCTTTAATATTTTTTGTATTCCATGAATACATTCATCCATTTTTTGAAGAGTAAATTTTTTATTTGATATCTCTTTATTTGTAATTTTTTTCCCATATATAAATTCTTTTTTCTCTAATTCATTAATTAGACATACTTTAATTTCTGCATTTTTGATAAAATCCTTTAAAATTGTTTTAATATAACATTTATCTACATTTTTTAAATCATTTTTAAGAATGGATATATTTTTTTTAATTGATGCAATTTCTGATGATAATTCAGTTGAAATGATTAATTTCTTATTTAAAATAGTTTTTAAATGTGAATCTTCTTCTTGAAACATTTCTATATATAATTTATTGTAATTCTCATTTTTATAATCATCTGGTAATTTGTTTATATTTTGAACAATGTAATTAGAATACCATGATAATGGTATAGTATCAGATATAAGAATATTTTTATATTCCTCTTTATAATAATTAATAGTTAAATTTATTATATTAAAAAGTTCTTCAATAGAAAAGGAGTTTGCTTTTTCTGATAGAGTTGGAATATTATTAAAAACATTATTAATACATATTTTTATTTCATTAATATAATTTGTTGTTGTTTGTGATATAATATCTTTTTTAAAATCTATTTTTATTTTTTGCTCTCTTGATTTATCATAATTTCTATAAATGAAAATATAAAATATATCAAATTCACTTTTTAAATCATTATCTCCTAAAATAAAATTTTTATTTGATATCATCTGAGCATAAGCATTTTGTGATTTTAAATTATTTTTTATATCATCATATTTACTTAAAAATATTCCAATTTCTGGTTTTGAAAGACAAAATGTTTTATAAATTTCTTTTTCTTCTGTTTTATAATCATCTTCAAATACTTTTTTTTCTTCATTAAATATTACATTTGTGAAAAATTGATGTAATTCATATATAATCTTAAGAATCATTTGATTCAAATTTGTATAATTATAATTTAATTCATTATTAAATAAATTTCCAAGAGAAATTTGTTTAAATATAAAAATTATGCTTTCTAAACTTTTATGATTAAAAGGTGAAAAGTCTATTTTATTATATAATAATTCATTTGCTTCTGGAAATTTTAAAAAAGGAATAATTAAATAATTTATGAAATAATATATAATAAAAGAATTAATTTCATATTTTGATTTAGATGGGAATTTTTTATTAATTTGATTATAAAATGTTTTTATTGTGGTTTTTATAATATTAGGAATATTAAATGAATATTTTTTTAATTTTGTTATAAAGTCATTAAAAAATTTAATTACATTTTCCATATTTTTAATATATTTAGAAAGAATTAATTCTTTATTTGCTGTTCTCTTAATTGTATTAATAAAAGTTTCATTTGAATAATAATTTGAAGACCTTGTTTTTCCCAAATTTGAAGCTATTAAAAGTTGTTTATTAATTAAAAATTTTTTTAATTCATTTGTTTCATTTTTAAGTAAATTTCTTAAATATTTTTCATTCAAAGAAGGAATCTTATTAAGAATATTTAAATTATTTTGAAATTTCAAATCTTCATTATCATCCATTTTAGAGATTTTATTTAATGTATTTGTGAATATTTTAGAAAATGAATCTCTGTTCATCGGGGAATTATTTTTTGTTCCCTTTATTTTTTTTTCAAATCCTATTATTCTTGATAATTCAGAAAAAGAAAATGTGATATAATTTGCATCATTATTTTCTATGAATAAATTCCTAATTAAATCTTTAAAAATGGATTTTAAATATATTTTTATTTCATGTCTATAAATATATTCATTTAAAATTAATGAAAGAAATGATTTTTCTTCAATAATGTAATCATTTAAAAATATATCCCAATCATTACTATTTTTAATAATAACTTGTGAAATAAAATTATTTAATCTATGAGAAGAACCATTTTTAGTAACATCTTCAAAAAAATAATGAACTAATATTTTAGAAATAATCTTCTGCTCATCTTTATTTAATAATGAAATAAAATTAAAAAGAAGTTCTAAATTATCTCTAAATTCAAGTAAATAATTTTTTATTAAAATATAAAAATTTAAATCTGAATCTTCTGATGTAACTTTTATCTTTTTTTTGATTAAATTTTGATTTATTGATTCATCTAAACCTAAAATATTTATATTATTATCATTTATTTTTCTTATTTTTTTTTTGTATTTATAGAATAAATTAACATAAGAATCAAAATCCTTTTCTAATTGTTTTTCTTTTCCAATTAAATCAAAACTTGTTAAATTTATTTTTTTAATATAATCTTGTAGTAATTTCCAATTATTATTCATTTTTTTAATGAATATTAAAATCATTATAATAATATTATTTAAAATAATAATTTTAGAGCATTAATCCATATATCATTAGTTACTTTAAGAATATCAAAATAAATTATCAAAAAGACTATACAATAAAGATTATGAATAATAATTATTTTATTTATATTATTCTTTTTTAAAATAATTTACATTTAATTTATCAATTATTATATTTTTTTATATTAAATTTCTTGTGAATTGATATCTAAATATAAAATTTTTATTTATTTAATAAAAAGAAAACAAAAATATTATAATAAATGTGATTTTTGATATATTATAATTTTTTATAAGATGCCATTATTTTTCCATTACATTGTAATTTCCCTCTCATAAATTAATAAAATTGATAAAATATTTAACCCAAAAAATTATATATAAAATCAATGAAATTTGCAGAATCCCTTCAAAACAAAAAATCTAATTCCAAAGTAAGTAACAATTTTCCTTTTCTTTTTTTTTGTTTCTATACAAAAAATAATTTCCAAATTTTTTTTTTATTTTAAAAATTAATGGTATTAATTACTTTTCTATAGTTTCAACAAAATCAAAAATCAAATGTATTAAATAATTCAAAAAATTTCATTTTATGGAATAATAATTCAAAACAAAAAATAGACTATCAATTAAAACAAAAAGATGATTTAATGTGGTATAATTTAATATTCATAGAGCTTAATTTTTATATAAACAGTAAAAAATAATTTTTTTAACAATTGTTTAGATTTCTTTTTCCATGATGAATTTCTTTGGGAAAGAAAAAATCATAATTCAAATTATATAAAGGAATTTGCAATTGAATTAATTAGAAGTAAAGTAATAAAGAATGGATTTGAATATGAAAAAGGTATTGAATCTCTAACAAAGGATTGTTTAGATTGTAAGAATTTTTTTTTTAATTATTAAATCAATAAAAAAATGGATTTTAGTATATGCAAATTTTGTAACATCAAAAATTTTAGAGGAGATTAATTTTTATGATAAATTTAATCCTTTTAAATTAATCAAAAATGGGGTTTTTTCTAATGGAAATTTAATAAATGAATTTTTTGTTACTATTACAATTAATATAAATGAAAAAGAAGTAAATTATTATGATATTATTAATTGGGATGTTTTAAATAATCAAATAACTCCAGAAGAATTTGCGGAACAAATTGTAATTGATGAAAATTTACCTGATGAATATATTGTTATTATTTCTCTTCAAATAAGAAAACAAATTAAAAATTATATTTTCGGTCTCTTGAATAATTTTTCTGAAAATTATTTTAAATATAATCAAAAGGAATTTTTAGAACAAAGAATAAAAAGAAAAGGAGAGAAAAATATTATTAGTTTTTTATTTGACTCAAAATTAACTAATTTATTAGGAAATAAAAGAAAAAGAGAATTGAATAATAATGAAGATAAATTAAATATAAAATTAAAAAGAAATTTACTTAAAGAATGTAATTCAGAAATAATCAAAATAGATAAAAGATTATTTAATAAATTGAATAAAATAAAAAATTATGATGACTCAGAACAAGTTTCAATATCAGGAAATGATGAATCTGAAAATAATAGTAAAACTCATTCTGCAAGTACATCTCATTTAAATACTTTAGAAAAAGATTTAACAGAAAAAGTTGTAATACAAATTGAAAGTAAATTTTAGATAAATAAATTTAAAACATTCCTTTTTATTTTTGAAACTCAGTATATAAATAAATTAATAGTAAAAATAAATTTTTTATTTTTTAATATTTATATATTATAAATTGTAGACGCAAACTATTTTAATAAATTTTTAAAAAACAAAATTTAGATTTTATATATTTCCTTATTAATTAGAATTTAAAAATCATTGTATTATTGTAAATTTATATGTATAATATTTATATATATTTCAATTCAAATTAAATTATTAAAAATTAAAAAATTTGGCATTTACAATGAGTTCCGCTTTCTTTTTTATTTTTTTTTTGATAATTATCAACTGTTGTTTCTTTATCATTATTATTTTCTTTTTCATTTTTATTATCTTTAATATTATCATCCTTATTTTGTTTATTCTCTATACATTCATTTTCATTTTTTTTTTCTTTAATATTATTTTCACTTTTATTACTTATATTATCTTTTTCACTTTTTTCATTTTTTTTCTCTTCTTTATCTTCAACTTTATGATTATTAATATGACTATTACGATGTCTAATATGATTATGATTTTTATTTTTTACTTTATCTGCATTATTATAAAGCTGATTATTAATTTCATCAATTTCAAAATCACTATTCCCACCATTATTAATCATACTTTTTCTTTTAGGAATAGAAGAAAAACCAACTGTACTATCTCTTTTTTTTTTATAACCTCTTTTAGGTGATTCCAATAAATTTCCCATAATATTCCAATCAAATAAATTATGTCTTGCAGAATTATTAACTCCATTATTAATATATTTACAATCACAATATTTTTGAAGAATATTTTCAAATATCTCAATTAATATATTATAATTAGGATCTTCAATAAATTCTAATTGTTTTACATAATTAAAATAATCACAAAGTTCATTAGGAAATCCATTACATAAATCTTCAATGGAAGTATTTTTTTTAACATTACCAATATTATCATAATTCTTATCATTACTATTACATTTAATATTTTCCCAAGGTAAATTTCCTCTAAGAAAATACATTAAAACATATCCAATACTTTCTAAATCATCTCTTCTACTTTGTTCAATGCCTTGATGAGTATAAATTGAACAATATCTTGCAGTTCCAGTCATACTTTTCCCAGTTTTATAAGGAATATGTTGTCCATTATTTGAAATATATTTTTTAGCTAAACCAAAATCAATTAAATATAAAGTATCTCTTGTATTATCTCTTCCCATCATAAAATTATCTGGTTTTATATCACGATGAATTAATTTTTTTGAATGAATACTTTGAATTATTTTTATCATATCTATTCCTAATACACAAACTGTTTTAAGAGAAAATTTCTTATTTTGAGATTTGAATAATTGATTTAATGATTTTCCTAATTGTTCCATTACTAATATGTTAAATCCATCAACTTTTCCAAATTCATATATTTTAGGAATTCCTATTATATTTTTTAATGAGTTTAATTTGTGAGATTCTGATTCTAAAAGAATTAAATTTGGTTTGTCTTTTTGTACTTCTACTTTTATTGCTACTTTTTCATTTGTTTTTGTATTTATTGCTGCGAATACTGTTCCGAAAGTTCCTTTTCCTAATTGACGGATTATTGAATATTTGTTGAAAACTATTTGAAGATTAAATTGAATTTCTTTTCCTTTATCTGACATTTTAATATTTTTATTTTTTTTCTTTATTTGTTTTTTCTATAAGTTTTTAACTTTTAAAAGTGATTTTTTATTTTTTATTATATGTTTTTATGTTTTATTAATCAGAAATTTAATTATAATCATATATTTATTAAATAAAAAATATAAATAAATATTTTTAAATGAGTAAGTATTTTAAATAAAAAAATTTTTAAATTAAACTGAAATAAATAAAAAAATGTATGATAATACAATAATTTCAAAATATGAAATGACTGATAAAGATAAAGAAATGAAAAATAAATTTTTTGAATCAAAACCATCATCAAAAAGTAGTACATTAATTCAAAATCAAGAAGCAAATAATCCATTTTTAAAAAATTTAGCAAGTTCAAATTTGAGTAAATTTAGTGAACATAGTAAAAATCCAATATTAAAACAAACACAAAGTTCAATTAATGAATTATATCAATATAAATCAAATTTTGAAAATACAAAAAAATCAAATGAAGATAAAATAGATGAAGTAGAAGTACATAAAATCTTATCACCAGTATATGATAAAGTAGATGAAATAAAAAAAGAAATAAAAAAAATAAATGAAAACATTTCAGATACAAAAAATAAAAATAAAAACAATCCAAAAATAGATGATGAAATATTTAAAGCACATCAATACTTAGAAAAAAATAAAATTAATATAGGAGACACATTATCATATATGAAAGAAAATATATCAAATATTCAAAATGAAAAAATAGGAAATGATATTGATGATTTAACATCAATGTTAAATAATTTAAATAACGAAATGGAAAATATGACAAATAATTTTAATGAAAAATTCGAATTTATAATTAAAGAAAAAAGAAGACAAAAAATAGCAGAAGATTTATATAGTGGTAAATATAGAGATTCAGTTGATATTTCTAAATATTTTCCAAATGAAAATATGTATGTTCCTTCTAATTCTTTAAATAAAATTGATTATAATGAATATAAAAATGATTTAAATGATATTATGTTTGAAAAAGAAAATTTAATGTTACGTTATGAAAGAGATAGAGAAGAAGCTGTTAAAGATTTTCCTAATTTAATGAAACCTAAAGAAAGAACTAATTTCAATTTTGATATTTTAGATGAGAAAAATAAAGATAATATGAATAAAATAAGTACAAAAAATAAAAAAATGACTCAATCAAAATCAAAGAGGACAAAACAAAAATTTGATGGTAGTAAAATAACAAATCAATATAATCAAAATGAAAATATTAATAATGAAGATAATTTAAATGAACCAACATCAACAAAATCAAAATTAACACCAAGTGAAAAAATGTTAAAATATAGAGAACAAATGAATGATTTATCATCTCAAATAACAGCAGAGAAATCTCGTCAAACAAAAGATAAAAAAATAATTCATATAGGACCAACAAAACAAGATATAATAAGAACAATGCAACCAAGATCTTTAAATTCAAAGAGAACTTTACAAGATTTTCAAAGAAAAAAATTAGAACCAATTTATGAAAGAGAAGAAGAAAAAAAAGAACCAAATCCTTTTAGAGCTGGAAAATATCCAAGTGAAGAAGAAAAGAAATTAAAAGTAAATTATTATGAACAAAGAAAAAGAAAAATTTATCCTAATTATAAAGATATTACAAATATAAAAATAAATATTCCAGATAATATAAATGATGATAATAATAATGATGAAATAAGAAAAAATATTGAATTATATATTAGAAGAGCAATTAGAGAAAATAAAAAAAAAGGAAAAAAAGATAAAATTAAAATTGGAATTGATGAAGAAAAAAATAATATTATAAATCCTGATTTAATGAAACTTTTAATTCAAAAATTTGATGAATTACAAAATACAATTTTAGGAAGTGGATTTGGAAATTATAATGTAGGTAATATTAATATTAATGATTATATTGCAGATCAAATTATTAATAGAATGGGATTAGAATTAGATGTTAATATTGATAAAGATCAATCTATTAGTAGACATGAAGATATTCCTGATTTTATACAAGTAAGTCAAAAAAAAATTAAAATTAGTGAAAGAAGAAAAAGAGAAATTGAAAAAGAAAAAGAAGAAGGTAAAAAAATTTCTTTTGATGATGGTAAAAGAATTCCTTTATTTGAAAGTAATGATAAAATTTCTATTGAAGAATTAGATAAATTAATTCAAATGCCTCATAAAATTAATTTAAATGATTATAATGTTTCTTCTTCTTCTTCTTATTTAAGTGAGTCTTTAAATCAAAGAAATTTAAAAGAAATGATTGAATATCAAGAAAAAAATATTTTTTCACAAAATGAAGAATCTGATAATTCGATTTCAAGAGGTCAAGCTATAAGTGAAGATAATGAATATGATTCAGTAAATAAAGAAAAAAATGATTTAAATATTAGAAATAGAACTGGATTAGATTTATTAATGGTTAAAAATTTTAATGAAAGAATACCTCAACAAATTATTGGTAATAATGATTTAAGTAATATTGATGATAATGATGATGAATCTGAATCTTTTGGTCAAGAAAATAAAAATATTGTTGATATTGATAATAATTCTAGATTAAAGAAATATAATTTGTATGAAAGTGAAGAGTTTAATAATTTTAAAAATAATTTTATTAATCAATTAAATAAAAAAAATAATAATCAGTGAATTAAATTATAGAGAATGAATATATTATTTTTTAGTATATTTAATTTATTTTTTTAAAATTTTTTTATCTAAATTCAATAATAAAGTATTTATTATATTATTAACTTTATTTTTAAAAAACTAATATTACTATTTAAATATATGATTATCTTTAATATCTATATTAATTATTTATAATGGAAAATTTATATAATGAACAAAAAAAAAAGATATAATAGATTTTATTCCATATCATTTTAACTTTTTAAATATTTATTAACTCTATTATCATAAAACAGAAAGAATAATATTTATTATATAATTGAAATATATATTAATTTAAATTTGTATATTATAGATAATTAATCAAAATATTTTTAATCTTCATCAAAACATATATATAAAAATTAATTAATAAAAATAATTAATTAAAAAAATAAATAAACCCAAAAATCCATATTAAAAAAATTAAATAAAGAACATTCGATAAAAAAAAATTAACTAAAAAAGAATAAGCAAAATATTAAAAAATTAATTTCTAGAAAATAGAAATTTAATATAAAAGAAAAAAAAAAATAATAAAGACATATATTTAAAATGAGTAAAGCTCCAGCAATTGGTATTGATTTAGGTACAACTTATTCATGTGTTGGTGTATGGATGAATGGTAAAGTAGAAATCATTCCAAATGATATGGGTGAACGTACTACACCATCATATGTTGCTTTCACTGAAACTGAAAGATTAGTTGGTGACGCAGCTAAAAATCAAATAACAAGAAATCCAACTAATACTGTTTTTGATGCCAAAAGATTAATTGGTAGAAAATATGAAGATAGAGAAGTTCAAGATGATATGAAACTTTGGCCTTTTAAAGTCATTAAAGATGATAAAAGTGATAGACCACAAATTGTAGTTAAATTCAAAGGAGAAGAAAAAAAATTCTTTGCTGAAGAAATTTCTGCTATGGTCCTTCAAAAATTAAAACAAACTGCAACTGATTATTTAGGTAAAGAAGTAAAAGATGCTATTGTTACTGTTCCAGCATATTTCAATGATTCACAAAGACAAGCTACTAAAGATGCTGGTACAATTTCAGGACTTAATGTATTGAGAATTATAAATGAACCAACAGCAGCTGCTATTGCTTATGGTTTAGATAAAAAATATCAAAATGAAAGAAATGTTCTTATTTTTGATTTAGGTGGTGGAACATTTGATGTATCTCTTCTTTCACTTGAAGATGGATTATTTGAAGTTAAAGCTACTAATGGTCATACTCATTTAGGTGGTGAAGATTTTGATAATAGATTAGTCGAATATTGTGCTGGTGAATTTAGAAGAAAAACTTCAATTGATTTAAAAGAAAATGCTAAAGCTTTAAGAAGAGTTAGAGCTGCTTGTGAAAAAGCAAAAAGAGCACTTTCAGCTGCTACACAAGCTACTGTTGATATTGATGCTTTAATGGATGGTCAAGATTTAAATGTCACTGTTACTAGAAGTAAATTTGAAGATTTATGTATTGATTTATTTAAAAAATGTATTCCACCACTTGAAAATGTTTTAAAAGATGCAAAAATGTCAAAAAGTGAAATTAATGAAGTTGTCCTTGTCGGAGGTTCAACTCGTATTCCAAAAATTGTTTCAATGGTTCAAGAATTCTTCAATGGTAAAGAACCAAATAAATCAATTAACCCTGATGAAGCTGTTGCCTATGGTGCTGCTGTTCAAGCTGCAGTTGTTACAAATGTAAAAGATGAAAATATTGAAAAATTAATTTTATTAGATGTTACTCCTTTATCATTAGGTATTGAAACTGTTGGTGGTGTTATGACTGTTTTAATTCCAAGAAATTCAACAATCCCAACTAAAAAAACTCAAATTTTCTCAACTTATGCAGATAATCAATCATCAGTCTTAATTCAAGTATATGAAGGTGAAAGACAATTAACAAAAGATAACCATCAATTAGGTAAATTTAACTTAGATGGTATACCACCAATGCCAAGAGGTCAACCACAAATTGAAGTTACATTTGATTTAGATGTTAATTCAATATTAAATGTTACTGCTGTTGAAAAATCAACTGGTCATAATAACAAAATTGTTATTACAAATGACAAAGGAAGATTAAGTAAAGATGATATTGATAGATTAGTTAAAGAAGCTGAAAAATTCAAAGAAGAAGATATGAAAGTAAAAGAAAGAATTGAAGCTAAAAATCAACTTGAACAATATGCATATCAAGTAAGACAAACTTTAAATGAAGAAAAATTAAAAGGTCAATTTACTGATGATGAAAAGAAAAGTGTTGAAACTAAAGTTGATGAAGTTTTAAAATGGTCTAATGATAATCCAGCTGCTTCTAAAGAAGAATATGATCAAAAAGTAAAAGAAATTGAAGGTATCTTTAATCCTATTATGCAAAGAGTCTATCAAAAAATGGGAGGTCAACCTGGTGGAATGCCTAACTTCCAAGGAGGTCCTGGAGGTCCTGGTGGTGCTGGTCCACAACCCGGTGCAGGTGCAACTGGAACTTCTGCTGGTGGTGCTGAAGATGTTGAGTAAATTAAATAAATTGTTCATTATATTTAAAATATAAATTTTAAATAATTTTAACATTTAAAAAATTTTTTTTTTTTATTTTTTAAATATATTTCTAATTAATGTTAATATTTCATTATAAATTATAAAAAAAATTTATATAGCATTTTAAATAATTAGTTAAAACATTTTTTATCTTTTTTTTGTTATAAAAAATCTCAATCTTTTTTTGTTGTATATTTTTAATTTGTAATGCTAAAAAGGACTTTGTATTTTATCTATAGTATCCCTTTTAATTTGGAAAATGTTCAAGTTTATATTAATTATTTAAATAAAAATTATCATCAAAAAAAGTTATTTTCTAAAACAAAAAAAATTTCAAACAAAAAATATGATTTATATCAAAT